>Ga0307515_10003826_pt1 | contig 31480 bp, 13 predicted proteins | sample 17_EM_MG_FD_194513 | JGI IMG/M metagenome (GOLD analysis project Ga0307515, IMG submission 194513) | Populus trichocarpa ectomycorrhiza microbial communities from riparian zone in the Pacific Northwest, United States - 17_EM | ecosystem: Host-associated > Plants > Roots > Unclassified | place...
CTTAGTCCCTACCTAGATAGTTCCTTCCTTATAGTAATTCTTAGAATATAATTGGAGTTAATCTATTAGGCAACCACTCCACCAGTTATTATTACTTGTTAACCTCTATACTTGCATTACCTACACACCTAGCCTAATAACGAGCCTATTGTAGTTCTTGCTATAAGGTTCCGTTATACGTAATATATACACCCTTATTATATTCTTTAAGCGCTAGGCCTTATAAATATTCTATAGCCGCGCCGTTTAGGCCTTAAATTCGCTTTAGAAGCTATAAAAAGAGGAGGTAGGGGGGGCTTCCTTTAACTATAAGGTGGACTATAAGGCAAAAAGATTCCTAAAAGACTCTATATCTATAAGAGGTAAGGGGGCAGACGCGTAAGCGCGGTATAGATAAATAAAGTTACTAAACGCGTAAATATTTAAAGGAGAAGAAAAGAAGAGGGCTCTATATTATAGAATTAGAATTATAGAAGGCCTTTTTATATAAAATTAGAAGCCCTATATAAGCTAGGAGCTAGCGTAGGCATAAAAATAGGAGAGGGTTAGAAAATGGATTATTAAGGCGACAATAAGGTTAAAGGCCCTCTATATTAACCTAGTACTAACTTAGGCCTTAAAAACGCGTCTAAAAAGTAGGGGCCACCCCTAAGGGGGGGGTGATATTTAGACTATCTATCTATCGCAGTCACGTAAGGGGATAATTAATTTTTACTATATAATTAGGAGGCGCAGGGCTATAAGGTCACTCTAGGGCTAGTTTTTAGCGGTTTTGCTAGTACCTAGCACTTAAATCTGCTAAGGATTTGCCCTAAAGTAACTAGATATCCCTAACCGTAAGCCTATAGCTACAAAACTATCTAACTGTAGTAGTTATACTAAGGCGGGTTCTTAGCGGTTTTGCTAGTTTCTAGCACCTACTAAAGAATTACCTTAAAGCGCTATCTATATATAATGTATACTGAGTGCAAAGGATAGCGGGTAGGAAAAGTAAATTAGCTACGTAGTGACTGTGTTTAATATTCGCGAATATTATAGGAGGTCTTAGCATTATACGTTGCTAAGATAGATACTGCTAAGCAATATATAGACGCTAGTATCTATCTATCACAGTCACATAAGGGGATAATTAATTTTTACTATATAATTAGGAGGCGTAGGGCTATAAGGTCACTCTAGGGCTAGTTCTTAGCGGTTTTACTAGTACCTAGCACTTAAATCTGCTAAGGATTTGCCCTAAAGCGACCAGATATCCCTAAGCGAAGCTCCTGCGCCCAACAAGATATTGCTATATTCTGCCATATTCTGCCATATTACCGCATTCTGCCATATTCTGCCATATTATCGCATTCTGCCATATTCTGCCACATTATCGTATTTTACTATATTCTGCTATATTCTGCAGACCCTAACTTATAAGCTAACCAATTAGGATTTTCTATGCCCGGTATAGAAAATTACTATTAGCTCGCTTACTACTAGCGCCTTAGCGGCACTTTTAACATCTTAACCTACTACCTAGTAATCCTTACGCTAAGAGCGGTATACTACGCTAAAAGTAAGAGTTAAGGCAATAGAGGTTAGTGGTTTTAGTTCTAATATATAGGCGAAAGGCTTCTAATAACCACTAACCTAGTTACTAAATTTACTAATATAAATACCCTAAATCTTTAGCGAACTAGGCAGCGCCCTAGCAAAAGAAGTGGTTTAAGTAGCTACTTAGGTTAATCCTAGCAGCTACTAAATGGGAGAAAAGGATCTTGCGAACCCCTAAAGAGGTAAAGAGTTTACTATTAAGACTAAATAAGGGGGAGTTAAGGGGTTAAGGGTCCCTATTAAATAGCTTTATTATAGTAGCAACTGGGTATAATAGGCCGCTTACCGCCGCAATAGTAATATTAACGCCCTAGTGTTACTTATCGGCTTTACTCTATTTAAGGCGGAATATTATCCTACTAGGCGTAAAGGTAATATTATATCGGGTAGCCTTTTTCGCTAGGAAGGTTGTTTAGTTCTTAAGCTCCACCATAGTATATATAATCTCGCCTATTTATAGAAATCCAGTAAATATAAGGGTAAATGCGGTATCTGTATTAATATCCGGTAGTAATAGGCCGTATATTACTACCTAGGCTAAAATATCCCTAGTAATAGGTTACTTATCCTTTTTTACTAAGGGAGAGATAGCGGCTGCTCTGGTGAGTAATTGGTATACTATAGGATCTTTAAATGCTGTAATTAAGATGCCGTAATCTACGTAACGTAAGCAAATTACGGAGATATAGGCTTATAAGGTTTCAGCTTTAAGCCTACTTATCTATAGCTAGGAGGTACTAAATACGCGGCGGGTAATCTATTTGCCTAGTTTACGCGGCTTAGCTAGGTAGGGGGAGACCCCTTTAAGTACGCAGTATAACTCCTAGCTGTTAACTGCTAAGGAATAGTTCCTACGGGTTGCTAGCGTAAGGCTATGCTAGAGAAGGAGCGCGTAGAGGTTAGATGGCGCGTTAATATTATCCTTAAAGTTTATAGGCGGTTATAAGTAGTCCGTTAGGTTTACAGCACCTATTAAAAACTTATTAGCTTTAGTAGTAATAAATTAAGGGCCCAGTATAGGCAGAACTAATAGATAGCCGCGGCCTGGAATTAAGATAGTGTATTAGTTAAGCTATTTAAATTACCTAGGATCCACTTTGCGGATATTGTAATATTGTAAGCTATAGCAGCTAGCATAATCTTATGAAGTAATTCGTTTACTACGCCACGGACAATAGTCTTTTTAATACTATAGTAAACCACTATACTATTAGTGTAAATAGATAGCGCGCTATACTACTAGTTAGTAGACTATAGATTAAATACGTAAGCAATAGCATGCATCTCCTTTAGATTAATATAGTCTACTTATTAACTAGGCTTAGGTAATATACTAAACGCCTAAAATTAAGGGAGGTTGGTGGTATACTACTGCTAGTTATCCTTGTATTTAAGTTCCTTAAAGAAGTAAAAGCCGCCAAACCTAAACTGGGTAGAGGCGTTAGTAAAGAAATAAATATAGGCATACTTAACGTTGTTAAAGAACAATACCCTATTACTTATAGTAAGTAGGTTGAGCTAGATATATAAGTTACTTCGCAACTTAGTACTAAATCGCCTAGGTTTATACTTATTTGCTAGAGTCTCTGGCTAAGTAGTAATAAAAATCTAAAGGGATTTAAAGTAAGATCGACTAAGCCTAATTATATAGGCATATTATATAAGGTAGCCCGTAAGCTGCTAGGCTTAAAGGAACGATAATAAGCTATATTAGAGTGCGGTAGTGACCTTCTTAATAGCGCGTAATTGTTTCAGTAGTAATAATTAAGTTTGCATTTATATAGTGTTAATAGTATATCCTAGAACCTTAATAATAGTTCCTATTATATCCTTAGAGCCGTTTTAAGGGATACCTAGGGAGTTAGTGACAGAGATGTAAGTCTAGGTGACAGCTACTAAGTTGTTTAGGTTAGTAAGGATAAAGATAAAATTATTTAAATAGTATTCTACCTCGTAAGGTAGTTATAAATAGAGTATCTAGTATAGGCCTTTTGCGAAGAGATTAAATATAAGCGGCGTAGTTCGAAGACTAAAGGATAGGTAGTATTTTTAGTAGGTAACACCTTTTTAGGAGAAGCCTATTAATGTTCTTGCCCTATAAAATAGGGGGACTATATAGAATACGTTTTTAATATCTCTCTTAAGCAGTAAACATCTATAACCTGCCGAAATAACGTAGGCCTAAATAGCGGTAACTGTAGTGTATACTAGTGCTCTATATTCTTCTGGGATTGCGTTATTAACTAAAGATACTAGTAGAAAGGAGAGATTATAAATTCGGTAGTATCCTCTATCTAATTTTGGCACTAGGCCAAGAGGTAAAACTATAATAGGCCCTATTGCAATTCTAATACGTCCTTTTGCAAGGTCTAATATTATATTCTTAGAGATAAGGTCGGCGTTATCCTAAGAGGAGTTATGGTTCCCATAAGATCTTAAAGTAGGGATAGATTCGGCTCCTATCTTACAGCTATAGGTTAGGATGCCTATTAAAATAGCTAGTAGATTGCCCAGGTAGTTAGATAAAAGGGAATGCTACGCTAAGATCCTTAGGGGCGATGGAGAGTAGTAGAGAGCCTTCGCCTTTATAAAGGTAGGGAATAATAGTAATATATTAGGCCTAGGTCCTAGGCGTATAATAAGAGTTAGTGTTATAATTAGGCTAGACCCTACTTTATAAGGTTTGCCTTACTATTCCTAGGCGTAAGCTTTAGATAATACGGCGTAATCTTTACTATACTTTAAGCACTTATGCGGGTATTTGCAAGCTATATTATCGCAGCCTCTACTATTAAACTTACGGTAGGTATTAGAGGTATAGGAGGTATCCGACCTAGGTCTCTTTAAGGCGGTAAAGCCGATAGTACTAAACATTATAAGGTATAGTACTATATACTAGGCTAGTATTTACTAATTAGCGGGCTCTAGTTAGCCATTAGTTATTATAAAGGTATAGTAGTTAAGTGCTAGGTTAAGTATATAACCTACCTAGATATACTAGGTTAATAAGATACGAATTATATTTATCTAGAGAAGCATACTAGCAATAAGGTCCGGTAGGTATATATAGAGGGCGCTAGTAATAACTATGTAATTAGTAAAACCTTTAAACTAGACGCCTTTATCTATAAATAGCTTTCTATCTACCTTTACTTTCCTTATAATTAGAGTACCGTTCTTAATCTATATTTTATTAGCAATCTTAACCCAAGCGGTATAGACTTAGAGGTGGGCGAGGTTTACTAGATTAAAGGTACCCTTAAAAATATCTAGGTAATTCCTTTTTATAACGCTAGAAAGGCGGAGTTTAAGCGACTTTATACTAGGAGGGAGAGGCTTACTAAGGGTATTAGCTGTAGCAGCTGTTGCGGTAGCTTATAAGGCCGAAGCGGCCACGCCTAACTATAATTAAGCTATTTGAGCCTAGTGGTATTTATGCTAATAAGCCTCCTCCGCTAAGCGGGCTTTACGCTCTTCCTTATACTTCTAAATCTCCCTTTTATCTTAGGCTTGTTCCCTTTACTCTCTAGTAATTTTACGCTCTTCTACGGCAGCGGCGCGTATATTAGCTTTAGACGGCATTATAGGACTAATAGAGGAGGGTGTAGCGGTTGTAGACAATGGTGTAGTTAAGGTAAGTCGTCCGGATGGGTTTGCTTGTTAGGATTATGCACGCGTATAGATATCCTAGTTGGTTATAAGCGGTAATAGCGTTATAAAATGATTCTTAAACGAAATAAATAATGAATAAATAATAAATATTAATGAGTTTAATAGTATTAAAAGCGAATTAGCCACGTAGTGACTATGTTCGATATTCGCGAATATTACAGGAGGTCTCAGCATTGTGCGTTGCTAAGATAGACACTGCCAAGCAATATATAGACGCTAGTATATATTACGGACCTTAGGGGGTCGTGCGTAATCTAAGGTTATGCCAAGCTTAACCCGGACCTCCGATACCTGCTCTCTTGTAGCGCCTTAACCACCTCAAAGCATCAATCAATCTACTTGCATTCATCACTTACGATTAGCTCCACATGCAGGCCTCTGGTTAATCCTAGCGGAGCCGTTTACACTCTAAGAACGAAGTCATCCACAGGCATACGTGAAGCAAGAATATTTCACATTTAGGAAAGGTTCACCAATCGAACTCGGTTAGTAAAATATCTTTTTCTCAGTATTTATATGGAGCAAATTGACCCTAAACATTGCGCTAGCCAGCACCAAGACCAAGCTTTCGATATTCCGGCGGGTGCTCTTGAGCACCTGGGAAACTTAGTTTGCGGATTATCAACACGTACGGTAATGGATCCCATTAGTTTAGCAATACATCATACAAAAAACACTGCCTCTAATTTGCACATGAAGTGAAACTTGTATTTACTATGCTGATTGAAAGCTCGATCTACAAATTCCGACTATCTGGTCCCTTCAGCACACGCAAGGAGAGAGAAGAAAATGGCGTAGAAACAAGACAAGCACCAGAAGTAAAGGTAAAGAAAAGGAAGGGGAAACAGACGACGACGCCAGTGGGTAGTAAGCAAATCAGGCTACTCAGCAACTCATAAAGTGCAGCAAAACGCCATAGTTCGCTAGGTAGTACATGGGAGGTGTTGTGTCACGGTCATATCGTAGTAAGCTTCGTGAAATTCTATCAGCTTTTTTTCCATTCAAGCCGCAGCCGCAATGAGCTCCTTTGGGGCTCTGTCGACTTTGGTGAGGAGCTCGTATGGCGGACGCTTGACGATACCGCCGGTGACAGGTAGCTGGGTGCCGACGCCGGTGAGGTAGGAATCGACATCGCGAGCTGATTGACGACCTTCATTGATGCCCCTAGTGAAAACTTGTTAGCAATAAATGTGATGGGATGATGGCTTTGTGATAACTTACCAAACAATTAGAGATTGCCCGCGACGACAATCGCCAGCAGCGAAAACGCCAGCAATGTTCGTGTTATACTTGCCAGGGGGTGTTTTGATGTTCTTGCGAGCGTCCTTCTCGATGATTCCGCCCAAGACGCGCTCCTCAGGTCCCAAGAAACCCATGGACAAGAGCACAATATCGGCAGGGAAGAACTGTTCACTCCCTTCCACCTGCTTCATATCCCATCCTCCGGTAGCACTCCTAGTCCACTCCACACGGATGGTGTTGATTCCCTTAACATTACCAGCACCATCGTCCACAAAATCTTTAGACATAACACAGTACTCCCGCGGATCCTTACCCATATGGGTCTTAACCTCAGAGTGGCCGTAATCAACACGATAGATACGGGGCCATTGGGGCCATGGATTATCGCGAGGTCGCTCAGGCGGAGGTTGAGGAAGTAGTTCGAAGTTTGTGACAGATTTTGCTCCATGGCGGACGGATGTTCCGATACAGTCGTTACCAGTATCACCTCCACCGATAACAATAACGTGCTTATCTTTAGCTGAAATGTATGCGCCATCGGAGAGGTTTGAATCAAGTAAGGACTTCGTATTCTTGTGGAGAAATTGCATGGCAAAGTGGATGCCGTTGAGGTTGCGGTTTTGGATGGGGAGATCACGAGCCACAGTTGCGCCGGTAGCAATAACAACAGCGTCGTTTTCGACTCGCAGAGACTCCAGGCTAGGCATATCTGGTTCACCCACAGCAACTCTCGTTGCGAACTTGATTCCCTCTCCAGCCATAAAATCTACACGGCGCTGCACCACCTTCTTGTCCAACTTCATGTTTGGAATTCCGTACATGAGCAGACCACCAATGCGATCAGCGCGCTCATAGACAGTGACATTATGGCCTGCCTTGTTAAGTTGGTCCGCCGCTGCAAGACCTGCTGGACCAGAACCGATAATTGCGACCTTCTTACCGCTGCGATACTTGGGAGGAGAAGGAACCATCCAACCCATTTCAAAGCCACGGTCGATAATCGCGCACTCAATCGATTTGATGCCAACAGGATCTTCATTGATTCCAAGCACACAGGCACCCTCGCAAGGAGCTGGGCAGACACGACCGGTGAACTCAGGAAAGTTGTTGGTCATCAGTAATCGGTTAAGGGCATCTCTCCATTGGTTCTGGAAGACTAATTCATTCCATTTGGGAATGATGTTGCTAATTGGGCAGCCAGTGTCAGATTGGCAGAAGGGGACACCACAGTCCATGCAACGAGCGGTCTGGTACTTGAGCTCATCCTCGTTCAGGCGGGTTGACAGTTCCTGCCAATCGCGAGTCCGAGTCTTGGGGTTGCGATATTTCTCGGAGCGTCGCTGGTACTTCATAAAGCCACGAGTCTTATCCAACACCAATGCTGACCGCTTCTTCTCCGCCTTGGCATCTCCCACGCTCTCCTCGATATCCAAAAGGTCGCTCTTCTTCTTTTCCTTTGTTTCGTGTCCGTGTTGAGCTTTCTTAGATTCTTCATGAGCTTGTCGTACGGGATTGCCAGGGAGGATTGGGAGAGGATATTCTTTCTTCTTGGCTTCCTCTGCCTTAGCAGCCTCTTCAAGCAATACACGCTTGTAGTCAGTAGGCATAACCTTGACGAAGCGGGGAAGCGCCCTGTTGAAGTCTAGGAGAATGCGAGCGGCAAGCTCAGATCCAGTATAATGGTGGTGATCCTCGATGAGACCTCGGACGAATGCAATCTCCGTTGGATCCTCGATTCCAGACAACTCGACCATCTCCTGGTTGACTTTACCTTCGAAATCATGGTGCATGTCGAGGACGTAGGCAATACCACCAGACATACCAGCAGCAAAGTTACGGCCAGTTGAGCCAAGCACAAGCACGCGACCACCAGTCATGTACTCACAGCCATGGTCACCCACACCCTCAACAACAGCGGTGACACCAGAGTTCCGAACGGCAAAACGTTCTGCAGCTACACCGCGGAAAAAGCAAGTGCCGCTCGTTGCACCGTAGAGACAGACGTTACCGATGAGGATGTTCTCTTCGGCTTTGAAGACTGCTGAACGAGGAGGGTAGATGATAAGGCGGCCACCTGAGAGGCCCTTGCCAACATAGTCGTTAGTGTCACCCTCAAGCTCAAGAGTAACTCCAGGAGCCAAATATGCACCGAAGGATTGACCTGCAGATCCGCGGATGTTGGTGTGAATGGTATCTTGAGGTAAGCCGGCTTCGCCAAATCGCCGGCTGATTTGGTAAGAGAGAGTTGCGCCAAGAGCGCGATCAGTGTTGACAATGTCACATTCAATCCGTGTGGGCATGCCCTTCTCAAGGGCTAATTCAGATTCTGCGATAAGCTTGTTGTCAAGTCGCACATGAAGTCTGTGGTCCTGCTTCCGCACGTTGTAAGTCGCCACGCCTGGTCGGAGGGTGTGAGCAGGGGTCAAGATGAGGGATAAGTCGATGTTCTCAGTCTTTGCAGTTCGGAGGTCATCGCGTACGCGGAGAACCTCGCAACGACCAACCATCTCATTAACAGTTCGGAAACCAAGCTTGGCCATGATGGCCCTCAGCTCGTTGGCCACGTAGTAAAAGAAATTGATCGCATGCTCAGGAGTGCCAGTAAACTTCTTCCGCAGTTCGGGATCTTGGGTAGCAATACCAACAGGGCATGTGTTAACTGTGTTGAGACTAATGTCAGTGGTTGATATCAAAGTCAGAGAACTGGATTGAGCTTACGATGGCACTTCCTCATCATGATACATCCCATAGCAATCAGTGGTGTAGTAGCAAAGCCCCATTCTTCGGCACCAAGCAAGCAAGCAATGGCGACATCGCGTCCAGTGCGGATTTGGCCATCGGTTTGAACGATGACACGTCCACGCAAATCATTGAGGACCAGAGTCTGGTGAGTCTCAGCGAGACCGAGTTCCCACGGAAGACCGGCATACTTGATACCAGTCCATCGAGAAGCACCAGTTCCACCATCGTGGCCAGAAATGAGGATGTGGTCAGCCTTGGCCTTTGCCACACCTGAGGCGACAATGCCAACACCAGTTTCAGAAACAAGCTTGACTGACACTCGAGCGCGTGGGTTTGAGCACTTCAAGTCGTAGATCAGCTGTTTCAGATCTTCAATGGAGTAAATGTCGTGATGAGGTGGTGGAGAAATCAGACCGACACCAGGTGTTGAGTGTCGAGTCTTAGCGATGGGCCCTGAAACTTTGTGACCCGGAAGTTCACCACCCTCGCCAGGCTTAGCACCTTGAGCCATCTTGATTTGGAGCTCATCAGCATCAGCCAGGTAGTTGCTGGTGACTCCAAAACGTCCAGAGGCGACCTGCTTGATTGCTGACCGCATGGTATCGCCGTTCTCTAGCCGTAGGCTTCTCTCGGGATCCTCGCCACCTTCGCCGGTGTTTGACTTGCCTCCAAGTCTGTTCATGGCCACAGCCAAAGTTGAGTGGGATTCCATGGAAATGGAACCGTAAGACATGGCGCCAGTAACAAATCGCCGTACGATCTCCGTCCACGGCTCGACCTGGTCAATCGGAACAGGAGCTCTCTCATCGAAGTTAAAGTCGAGCAGGCCTCTGAGGGTGCAGTCCTTAATGCGCTCATACTCGGCAATGGAGTAAGCTTCGTACGATTTGTCGTTCTTTGTGCGGACTGCATCTTGGATATTTGCAATCGCTGTTGGGTCGTTGACGTGAGGTTCGCCCCCGTCTCGCCAGTGGTACTCGCCTGTTTCGACCAATCCCGGCACTTCAACAATGCTACAAGACGGGTAGCCCTTTTCGTGCAAAGAGAACGCATCTTGGGCGATAAGCTCAAAGGTCATACCCTTGATGCGGCTAGCAGTGCCAGTGAAACATCGGTCTACGACTGAATCATCAACGCCAAGAGCCTCGAAGATCTGGGCGCCTTTATAACTCTGAAGCGTGGAAATACCCATCTTGCTCATGACCTTCAAGATCCCACCGTCACAGGAGTGTTTATAGTTGTCGATTAGCTGTTCTGGAGAGAGTTTCTTCCGAATGAGGCCCTCACGGTGCATCTTTAGAATACATTCGATAGCAAGGTATGGGCAGATTGCATCTGCACCATAGCCAACGAGGACACACATGTGATGCACCTCACGAGCTTCAGCAGTCTCAACAAGAAGCGCAGATTGAGATCGCCACCTGTTCCTAACAAGGTGGTGATGTACCATACCAGTGGCTAAGAGAGCTGAAACAGGGACGCGGTCCGCAGATATTTCTCGGTCGGAGAGAACCAAAATATTATCACCATTAGTGATGCCCTCGGTTGCAGCATCGCAGATACGATCAAGAGCATCCATGTAACCTTGGACGCCCTCCTTCTTGGGGAATGTGATGTCAATAACTTTTACAGACCAGTTCGGGTAGAGCACACTAATATTCATAAGTGCCTTAAATTCCTCGATAGACAGAACCGGTGATGGTAGCAACAAACGGTGACACTGACTCTCGTCCATCTCTAAAAGATTACCTTGGGGACCGACGTAAGCCTCAAGAGACATGACGATGGCCTCTCGAATGGGGTCAATTGGTGGGTTTGTGACCTGTGCGAATAGTTGCCGGAAGTACTCATAGAGAAGACGTGGTTGAGTAGCGAGACATGCAAGGGGTGCATCGTTACCCATAGACCCTAGAGCTTCCTTCGAGTCTGCAGCCATGGGACCAAGAATCAGGCTGACTTGTTCTAGTGAGTATCCGAAAGCTCTCAGTCGAGGATCTTCCTGAAGTCGAGTCTCGGTCGGTGTGTGTGAAAGCTCGGTTCCCTTTTCTGCTAGCTGGCTGTAGATGGCTGGCAGGGTCAAAAGCTGCTTCTCGATCCATGTTCGGAAGTCGTGCCGGTTTGCGACAGTGTGCTTCAGTTCGTTATCATCTACGATGCGGCCGACCAAAGTGTCAACAAGAAGCATTCTTCCTGGCTGCAGCCGGCCCTTCTGAACGATCCTCTCTGGCTCGATTGAAATAGTACCAACTTCGGAGGCGCAGACAATTCGGTCATCATCAGTGACATAATATCTGCATGGACGTAGGCCATTTCGATCTAGGTTCGCGCCGCAATATCGGCCGTCAGAGAAGATGAAGAGAGCTGGTCCGTCCCAAGGCTCCATCATGCATCCGGCCCACTCGTAAAAAGCTTGCTTGGCGGGATCCATAGATCGGTTACCTTGCCACGCTTCGGGAACCATAAGCATGACTGCTTCTGGCAGAGAAAGCACCCCATTAATGACGAGTAGTTCAAGCACATTGTCCAACGCAGCGGAGTCAGAGCCTCCATCTTCGATGATGGGGTACAGCAGATCGAGATCGTCGCCGAACAACTTGGATTTCATGACTCCTTCGCGGGCTCTCATCCAATTCTTATTGCCTCGTAGGGTGTTTATCTCACCGTTGTGAGCGGCCCATCGCAGTGGTTGTGCACGGTCCCAGCTGGGGAAGGTGTTGGTGGAGAATCGCGAATGGACAAGGGCAAAGTGGCCTTCGTAATCAACAGACACCAAGTCATGGTAATATTCATAGACTTGTACCGGTGCCAGCTGTCCCTTGTAGACAATGTTCTTATTACTCAAGGAGCAAAGATAGAACCAATTGTGCAAACCAATGACATGAGTTGCTCTCTTCCGCAGCACATAAAGCTGTCGCTCAAAATGCGCCTCGTCACACAGCTGAGCAAAATCTTCCTTCGGTTCCTTGCCATCACCATATGCAGACTTGAGAACAACAAATGGTTGCAAGATTATCGGTTCCCGGGACAGAGCCGCAGGACCTAGAAGAGTAGAATCCTTTGGTACCTCCCGCCACCCGAGCACCCTCAAGTCGAGTGAATCGGCAACCTCCTCAAAGGTGGCTATTGTATCCTTCAAAGTTTCCGTATCTGGCTTGAAGAAAAGGTTGCCGGCAGCATACTGGCCTTGTGGTGGGAGTTTGATGCCCTGCTCTCGCTCGAAGTTCTTTAGAAAAAATTTGTGAGGAATCGATGTCATTACACCAGCACCGTCGCCGTCTCTCGCATCAGAGCCCACGGCACCCCGATGGGTCATATTACAAAGGAGACTCCTAGCTGCGCAGCTTGTCAGTACATTGGTCTGAGGCAGCATAAACGCTCTTACCATCGCTAATAATTTTATGGCTCGCATTTCCCTTAATATGGCTACGAACTATTAGCTTTTGTACGTTAAAGAGGCCGTCATAATTGCGGTTGTGACTCACGCTGCAAAGCCAACACCGCAAGCATCCTTCTCAAGCTCGGGATCATATAGACCCTGCTTAAGCGGTAACACACCAGCCCATGATTTATTCTCCGGGGTGTCCTGGTATGGAAAAACGCTATTAGTTTGCTCCTCCTCTATGATCTCGCCATCGTATTGTTTTGTATCCTCGGTGAACGAGACCCGACCCATGCTTTCGGCGACAGGCCGAAGGTCTCAAAAAGCTTGAGAAGTTGTGCGGGGATGCGTTGAGATGTGTGAAAGTGGGGAGTTGATCGTTTTAAAAAAGTTCTTGGGCTTGGTAGTTGTTGCTGGGGTGCCTAGTGACTCAGTTAGATGGAGCAGCAAAGTGGGCTTGTAGCGTTACACCACAGAGCATATTTCGTGGAGTCATGAAGGGAGGAAAGTTCGGTAGATTTGGAGGTCAAAAACAACGACAGGATGAGTGCGATAGCACGGTGGAGGGAGAATTGTGGCGAGGCCCCTAGACGCAATGGAGCACGACGTAGCCCGTGGCGAAGCTGCAGTCCCCGGATCGTCAAGATGATGCCAATGACGACTGCCAGGATTCGTCTGCGCTGATAGCTCCTACAAAATGCACAAAATACTGTTGATAAGAGCTTTGGCGAATGGGAGGACGCGGGGTTTGGGTTTTCGAGAAGAATGGCGCTCGGTAAACCTTCGCGAATCGAGCTTAAAGGACCTCGGGGCTTTGGTGGTGGGTACAAGGGCTTGGGCGAGGGGAAGATGAGGAGCCAGCGCCTACTTACGAGCTGCTATTGTATAGGGCCGTTGACTTAACGTCGACGAGCTGCTGCTCGCGCAACGACTACCAGGCTGTGAGGGGGATACGAGAACAGGAGGAGTGGAGGGGATGGACGGATTATTGAGCCTTATGAATGGGAGGACGAAGGTGGGGAAATTCACAACGCTAAGGAACATATTATTACAACTTTTCTGCCAATTAATCTAGGCCGGTTTCAAATGGCTGCCGTGCTGTCTCCAGGAGCATCGGCCCTGCTCGCCTCCCGGCTCTCCAGTTCGCAGCTAGCAGCTTGATTCTATCCGCTGCATCACAGTGGCCGGAGGAATATGCATCACTTTTGTTTTCTCGCCCCTCAGGGTGGAAACAATGAAATCATCCTCGGAGAGGCAACTGCACACGTATACGCACTCCTGCTCCCCATCCGAGGAGCGAAGCATTCACAGGCAGCTCCCACATCTTGGCGAGCTCCGTCTCTAAATATGATTGCCCTGCAGATCTGTCGTGCGTTTTGAAATTTTTGCCCCATTACCCCACGGTTTCTGCCATCTGCCCATTACCGGAAGTAGTCTTAAGTCGGCCGCTGTGCGCTAGGCGGTGGGTGCAGCGTTGAAGCCGCCAGCAAATCATTTTTGCCCGCAGGTGCCTTGACCCCCTCTTATGACCAGGTAGTGCAGGATGCATGTAGCTTTCCCGTCGCTCCAAGGTTCGAGGCCAGATTGCCGCAATGAAGCCCGCGCCCGCTTCGAGGCCGCATTTCAGCAGCAGCAATTGGTTCGGTTTGCTGCGACTACGTTGCCGGTCCTTCTTTGTCGTAATTTTAGGTGGTCATCTGTCCGGGCAAGTCTTATCGTGCCCCCAAAAACATCACGAATTTGGAAATAAAAGTCGATGTTGGAGATCTTAAAAAGACCCCGCTCCAGCAACCCGTCAAACAATAGCCTGCATCCCGAACACATGGTTCTCACGGACAAGGCGCCCTCGCACTCGCTGAACACTCGGCGAACGGACTACTCCGGTCTCACGATGAACAGCGCGACTCCTGCCACGAACGCAGGAGCCGTCTGGAGAACACGGAGCCTACGTCTAGTTGCGGATGGAGTCGCGGGAGACTGAGATTCTATGAGTCACGGGAACAGAATTTCTCTTACGCTCCCGCCGATGTCGCATCGGTGTTATTATGGGGCTACCAAGTCCTCTCAGACGATGACATGACCAACGTTGAAGATCAACAGAAACTAACATCAGGGTCTGAGCCTCACCGCCTGGAATCGAGGCCACCAGCTCTTACTGGTGCACTATTCCTGACATTGAGACTATGCTGAAGGAGCGGCTTGGAGGCGAGAGTGGGAGAAGCTGAATCATTCCGACGTGGGACTTCTCCGGTCAACAACAGCCATGCTGCATACTCGAGGCCATGTCCTCGAGGCTGAGGAATCTCAATTCTTGGAGCGGTCTTGTAAGCCTGAGTAATTTCATGACGTTAATTGGGGGGATAGCTGCCAGAATTGCCATCATGGCACCTTGTAGGTTTAAGCTCTTGGCTAGCGTAGATCGTAAAGCACGGGAAGACTGTCCGTCAGGGCGAGTGCGGACTGGCGAGGCTGATTCTCTTACTCTCATGACATCTAGTGTTGAAGGTGAGAGCTCCACAGTGATGTTTCTTGAGATATTGGCTGCGGTTCAACAGTGCTGTCTAATCATTGGCTGCCATTCAAAAAACCTTGTGTATCTATCAGCATCTCAGGGTTCATCTCGATCGGTGCATTAATGCAGAATGTTCTAGATTGGGTAGTGCGAGGTACACGGCCTTCTATAGCGAATCGTATAACCTATCGATTTAGGAAGGCGACTTTAAGAGGGATTAGTATTAAAACGGAAGTCATTCGCGTTTGGCAAGGCTGGCTCGATCTCCAAGCTTATTTGCCAGTCCTCTGGCTACATTATCAACACAAAGAAACTTTACAATGTACGGGTGATATGCAGTTATGCTATTGTTATGCAACTGAGAGATCTACATGGCAAGACAAAAGCGCACCATGGTCCCTTTTTTCGTCCACTATCAAGCTCCAATTTCACGCGCCAAGACTCCATGGTTGATGAGATGCTTCATGGACCGAGCCCCAACCGACATTTTCGACATCAAAGCTTTAGAACAAGTATGCATCAAATGCTTGCGTAACATGTCTAGCAGTCAATCAGTGAACAACTTGGAGTTATTGAATTTCGTCAATGTGGTATGGCCAAGCCGGGTCTCGGATGAGGACAGGAGCTCACCTCAAGCAAAACTCTACTCCTGCATGGCATCATCCGGATCTTGGCCATCCGGATCTTGGAAATCATCATCTTCGTCTTCCTCATCATCGTCATCCAACTCCTGAGCGGCTTTTTTGAAGTCGATGTTCTTTCCACGCGTGCGGCGTCCATCTTGAATGATGTTGTCGGTATTGATTTCTTCCATTGTATCCTCGTCTTCAACCTCAACTACCGCACCAATTAGAATAACATTCCCATGTTGAAAGATCTAATAGAGCATTCACACCTTCGCCCTGAAGTTGAGATGGAAACGTCAGCTGAAGAACGCCTTCACATTGTAGCAATGCAGGAGCCCAGACTTACATGATCCTCTACACCGGATTCTTCCTCAGAGGAATCGCCATCCTCCTCCATGGCAACATCCGCTGCCTTGCCCTTGCCCTTGTCGAGAATAACAGGATTGTCCATGGGGTGGTCCTCCATCTTCTGATCAGTAGATTGATTGCTCATGTTCGGATAGGTTGCTTCAGTCGATTTCGAGATGTGAAGGCTGAAGCGTCGCTGAAACTGCACGACTCGGATTTGGCGTTTGTTTGTTGTGAAAGGAGCGAGCGAGAGGTGAAGGCGCCTTTACCAAGGTCGCGACGCGAATAAATTGGTCGAGAAGTCACGGTTGTGAAGTACGCCTTACTGGAAAAGGTAAGTCGGCTGCAGCAATTGTGATTGGCCTGCGGCTTCCACCCTTCTAACATCATATATAATCGGTCCTGAATTATAGTTTGGGTTTATTCTAGAAGGCAGTGTGACGAGCGATTCGTGCAGTCGTTATCCCACAATATTAACTTGAAATGAAGCCCTGACGACCTTCAGAGACAGCTATTACCAACTTCAGCTCAACCAAGGGTTGCACCACTCGGGAAGTAGATCATACATCAAAGCATATTCGTCAAATGGTTGCAAAACGCTGCCTTGAATCGACACTGAGTCTTTAATAGGCCCGAAACTTATTCAATTGAAAAATCACATCCGTTCGAACCGGTTGAGTGTGATTATGGTAAGACTTGAAAGGGCGAGACTATTCTGAACTGGACGCGAAAGGTCTCACTTGTCATATTATTAGAGCCTCCTAGTAGATCAAGGTGCTTCCTGATTCCGCCCGCTTGTTCAACAAGTGTTCTTGATATTGTGACTGCTTGATTAGCGATGGAAAGTACAGCTACCACTCTATGGGTTTTGGATTGCAACGTTTGACCTAGAGGGAAGTTTCTTGAGCAATCCTCCAACCCAACAGCTGCCAAAACCCACTCAGTCCGCTTCGGAATAAACATACCAACAATAAAGCTTTTTGCTTACGCCAGGGTACCTGAAGCTCCACCGCGCATCGTAATTCCTGCCAGCATAAAACAAGTCTAGCAGTACTCAACCAGCGCCAGTCCTTCCACCTCTCGCGCCGTGCTCCGCCCGCGACATACTGTAAAGCACAGCACCAATCCCGCGAGGCTGGCCTAGATTGGATGGGGATAAGGTCCTCGTCGACTGCTCACCCGCCCCTAGGAGCCCGTGGCCCCACCAAGCGATTGCGAAACGCATTCCCCAGCCCCGGCGCCCTCGTCGCAGCGGGCGAACTGGCCAACAGCGAGCTCTCGCCCAGCTCGCTCCCATCCTCACTGAACATGCTCCTGCCCACACCCACGCCTCTGCCCATGCTCATACCCACGCCCATCCCCGCCGCACCCACCACTCCCCCGCCGACCCTCCCCCCGCGGGCGCTCCTCTGTACACTGCTCCCCAGCGCGACGCTGCTCGCGACCTCGATCTCGGAGCTCGAGTCCTCCAGCTCCGTGTCCGTGTGCTGGTAGCTCCCGGCCTCAGGGACATCGTCGTCGAGATCGCGCTCATCCTGCAGCACGCCCGCCTCCTCCATCCCGAGCATCTGCTCGACCTCGGCGTCGGCGGCGACGATGCTGCCCTCCAGGAAACTCGACCCGTTGAACGTCATCTCGCCCTCCCCATCCCCGCCCCCGTCCTCCCTTTCATCCCCGTCGCTATCGCTCCCCTCACTCCCATCACTCTCCGCCTCCGGGACTTCATCGTCCAAATCCCGCTCCCCGACCCCCTCCTCTTCCTCCCCCTGAGCACCACCCTCAGCACCACCCTCAGCACCATCCCCAGCACCGGCACCGGCACCCCCTACGGCGGCGGCGGCGGCGGCAGCAGCAGCAGCAGTAGCCTCCTCCTGCGCGCTCGCCAGCTCCAGCAGCTCCTGCTCGCGCCGCGCCAACATCTCCTGCTCCTCGCGCTCCGCCGCCTCGTCCATGCTGGCCTGGTACGTCTTCGCGACCCCGGGCGGCCGCAGCCATCCGGCGCCGAAGCGGCGCACGTTCTGCTTGCGCTGGGCGATGGCGTTTTCGTCAAGGGTGAGGGCAAGGAGGGGCGAGAAGGGCGGGGAAGGGTGTCCGCGGTGGTGCGTGTGGTGGGACGTGGGACGTCGGTGGTGCGTGTGGTGCGTTGGGAGGGGGGTGGTCGGGAGGTGGTCGGCTTGGGGAGGGGAGGCGTGGTCCAGGGGGGGGCGGAGGGCCGGGGGCCAGAGGGGGGAGTCCTGGGTTGTGTTAGTTTTGTTGGTGGAGTTGGGTTTCGTTAGGGGAGGGGAAGATTAGAAATTGGGGATTGCGGCGGAGATTAAAGATGGGGTGGAGGATTGCGAGTTTGTATGTCTGAAACGAAATGTGGTAGCAGCGTTTGTTTTGAGAGTGAGTGCAAGAGGAAGGGAGGGGACGTGGACGTACGTCGCGCGGCGTGATGAGCGGGAGGGAGAGCATTTTTGCGTGTACTTCTCTGCCTGCCCAATGCCAAAGCACAATCGCTATAGACAGCAAAAAACGTGTGGATAACAGCGTCGTCGCAGCTCGGGTTGTTGTGTCTAGTAGGTGCGAACCCGACGCTTAACCGACATGCCGTTGCAGCACCCGAACGGCCACTAAACGCCGAGCAGGCATGCATCAGCCACTCACAGCGCGTCCTGACCAACGTGCATTCCTGACGAGCCCTGGGAAGAGGGAGACACGCTGCAACTCCGAAGGGAAGGATATGCGTCCTGTATATGAATCCCGCCTGCCGCAGGAGTTGCTAATGTTCCGTTTCTGCTTTCTGTCCTTGTAACTTGCTGCGGCTGTAGGGGTTACACAACAGAACAAAATGTCTGGACTCTGACTTTGTTCTTATGCAGATTAAAGCTTGTATATTGCTCCTGAACACTTAAACCGCCAATTCCCTCCCCCGAGTTCGGTTTTCAAAGCACTATTTTATCTACCTGCCGCTCAGTCTTTCAATTATTGCAACAATGCATCTCCTCACTCCGGCAACGACTCTCCTCCTCGCCCTTACCGTTGCCTCCGCTCTCCCTCATCAACCCCGGGAAGCCACAGATCCGTTCTCCGAAATGATGGCACAGAAACCGCTGCACACAACCGCACTGATGGCAGGTGCAGCGTGGAAGACAAGTGCAAGTTCAACTGCAAAGCCGACAACCAAAAGCAGTGAGCAGATCGAGTTATGAAGCTGCCCGGAGCAACGGAAGCTATCCTTCCATACAAGAAGGGGGGGAAATGCTGGATTCGGAAAACTGCGTAGATGACATGAGACGAGGTACTTTTTCCCTGGTATTTCTTGTCGCTTCTTGGGCACGCCGTTGTTTAGGTCACCAGCTAACAGGTGCGCGAATCAGCGACGCCGCATCACCAATTGGTTTGGGATGGCATTTATAAGGATCCTGGCAACACGATAGATGATTGAAGGCACCGTGGGGGGTTCTTGGGTACCAGTTGGCGTTTCTGAGGGCTTGGTCGTGATGATGGGAATGTTGCGTCTGTGGAAAACTTGATGGGCAGGGCCCTTAATGAGAAATGTCTTTGAAGATGTGGTTCGGTATCCCATGCGCTAGTAGCGTCCAACGAGTTGGTACTCCGTGCGCGAACACCAAACATTAATTAAGGGTCTACCAAGCAGCTCTACATAGCTTTATTTAATAAATCCACCGTAGGTCGCAAACATGCTTCCAATGACACAGACCCTATTGAGCCCCCTAAAGACAAAAGAGGCTACCCGCACATCTATTTTAGGCTATATAAGGCCTTGCTATCGCGAAGTGCATGGCTTTATGAGGACGTTACTGTAGAACCTCTTATTGGCTCGCTTACCATTGGACGTGTTCCACATTGGATATCCCTTAATACGTCAGGGTCCGAAGAGTAAGTGGTCCGTGCGGAAACATCGTTTCCCAAACAACGCGTATATCTATATAGAATTCAATCATCAATTATACCACCACTATACCTTCCAATCGTGCTAGAATTGACGTAGACCTTGTTTAGAAGACTTAATATAACGTTCCTTTAAACAAGACGGCGAAAACAGCTCCCCCCAAACCCTAGCCTTTGCTCGAATCGAATCTCTCTATATTAACGATTGGGACAGCCATGGCTCACTAAACCTCCCTTCTAACGTTAATATACACAATCCTTTCGAGTTATTTAGACTATCCTTTACGGATAAGATTATATAGAGCGGATAAACAAGCACGCGGAGCTCTATCCGCTAGATAAGGGAGCAAAGTGCTAATTTGTAGGTTATAGCCTAAAACTCTGTGTATTGCTTGTTGTCTATATAGGTAGGCGTATCGAAATGAGGAAGCGGTTCTGGCTTATTTGGGTAATTAGCATCGGATTCTGGCGTAATGTTTTCCTTGTATTCGTCCATTTTGTCCGTTTCATTGGCTGTTTTAGGTAGGAAGACCAAAGGGTAGGGGCAATTTAGCTCAGTTTTATTAGCGCCACTTATTTTGTTACTCCGTTGGCCCTCGTCGTGTCATAATGTCATTGGCTTCCGCCAACATTGTTCTGGTGCGGGAAAACCAGCATTCGACGCAGGCAAGACGTGTCATTCTCAGCCTTACTCACCCAGCCTGACTGAGGTCCTAGGTATATCCGTTCCCCTCCCTTTCTTTATTGCTTTAGTTTTTGTTCCTTTCCCCACTTACCATTTAACCCATTATATCTCGCCAACATCGTTACAACTCACCGCTGTTCGTTCGCTGTTAGTTAAGGTAAAAAATAGCCGCATCTACCTTTTCCTGAATGAAGCTAATGCGCACTTCGATAGTTTGAGAATTCTCTCCGTCAGTTCTTACCATGGCTCGATCCTCGGATGGGACTGAGAGGGCTGTTGTGCCATTCGAGAACGAGAAGGAAGCTGCTGAACTAGGAATCCACGACAATAGCATTGATGATGCCGATGTGGAAATGTCATTGATGCCATGGCGGCAGAAAATGCAGTTCTACGAAGCTCTAGCGAACAATTCCGGCAATCGAACTATCAATGACGACACCGCTGAAGGCTTTCTCAGAGCTCTCACGATCGATGCCGATGACATTGCTGAATATACATATCGTCAGGGGAAACAAGATCACCGGGACGCCTCTGCACCATTTATCAAAGTCGCTATTCACTATGTCCCTGGTGCTGACCTCGCCCAGGTGAACATCATGGAGAACTCAGAACTGAACAAGGATGCTGCTGTGCATAAGTCAGAGCATTGGAAGACCCTCACAGCCGGTAACTTGCTTTTGGAACTTGAGGTGCAGCGAGATCTCCGGATTCTGCCTGTCGACCAGACCCCAAAGGTCGTTGCACAGTACAAAGGACACCAACGTGGGAATAAGTTCGGATCAACGATAACGGAAGGTTTCAAGTCCTCCGAGAACGATACTGTGAATATCAGCAGCAAAAATGTCAAACTTCTGAACTCACTCTCTGAGAAGGGAGAATATGACATCGAGTCTACCTGCATTGAAGTCGATGGCATCAGTCTATTGAATTTGATCTATAACTTCCGCGACCTGATCGGCAAACAAGGTCAACATGCCAATATTGCGCCAGAGCAGACTGTCAAGATCCTAGCCACAATGATTGAAGACGCAAGAAGGCTTCTCATTCGCAGTCCAAATCTGACTCGAGCTGCTCAACGAATTGTGATTCAATCTTCTCGCAATACACGCTACGGTTTCGATACGGGAAAAATGTTCCACACCTTTACAACTAGTAGAGGTATTGCCGAAATGATCCAACAAGGCGTTGGCTACTACAGCTCACTCAACCAAGCTGCTGGGGAGCAAAGTAAAATCAAACCAAGGTTCTTGCAGATGGTGGTGTTCCTGCTTTCTCTTTTGAATAATACGGACCTCGATAGGCTCAAGCCATCTCTCGAAAAGTCTTACGACCTAAAGGCAGACCGACAGAGTATTGAGCTCACAGTCTTGAAAGTACTCACATTGGAAGCTGTCGGACCTTATTCTTTCCTGACAGGAGTCATTAGTGCTGTATACGGGAAGCGCATCGAGATACAAGACACAGAGGAAGCCAAGAAAAAGGAGTGGGATGACTTTCTTGGATTTATTGGGGGATGCGGCTGGCTTTTGCCTGGGCCGGGACCGCAAGTCGGCCGAAAAGTGGGGTCCTGGAAGGTCGAATGGGCCAAGAGCTTCGTCTGCTCAGATGTCTTTGATCATTTACAGTACTCAGGCGAAAAGGATACTGTCAACTCGATACCTCCTCTGAAAGTCAACAGTGAAGCATTAGGGTCGCAGGAGGTGCTCGCAGATCTCAGCAATGGTCAGACGTACATGCTCACTGCTAAGGACCTTGATGAAATCACCATGGCAAACAAGAATCGATATGTCGTGACAGATCCAGGAACGAAGAGGCATAGCGATTTAGTAGTGAAAGAGGAAGTTCTCTTTTCCGAGCTGGACACTGCGTGGGAAGATCTCGAGCGCATCTGTTCTACGGTCAACGAGTATTCTGAAGTCCACAGCACGCCTCAACCACGCCGAAAGAATAGCGCTGTCAAGAGCTTCTTTGGCCCTGCGAGACCTAGACCAAGTAGGCCGTTCTTCAGCGTGCAAAAGCCGCTTGGGCGGCGAACCAAGTACACGACTACAATACTTGATGGCTCACAAAATACGGAAGACGTCATAGCAATCTCGTGGAAGCTAGACGGCCGCAGAATCACTCACAACGAGCTGATTAAAGGGGCCAATTCAGACATTACACGTTTCCTCCATTGCTTAGGACAACTAAAGAGCTTTGCAAGCAAACAGGCGAAACTGTCGACCACCTCCGGGGACGAGAGGTTAACAGACTTGGTGACCCGGCTTTCTAGATCACTCGAAAAGGTGGAACAAGCAGTCAAGAACGCAGATGACCTCCGGGTGCAAATGCAAAAGACGTTTACGCGAGTAGCCAAAGCCGACGAACCGATCACTAGAGTTCATTTCCCAGGGAATATCCACTGGAAGCAAGATTTACCTTTCTGCAAATACCGGCAAGGATTAACTGAAGACACAATGCAACTCTGCGTCGATTCGGAGCGCCACGTCGTTACCGAACAACCAGTTTGGGAATCTAATGTCGGCAAGCTGGTACTTGGAGCTGGGATCACCGCAACCGTCACTCCTTTCGCAGATGTTGGTACGGACACTTCTATCGACGCCAGTGGCAGTGACTGGGGAGGAGAAGTTTCAAAAGACGAAATTGTACTGCTCTTGGGACATGTTGCAGCTGTAGTTGAGCCCGAAGACGGCGGCTATCGTGTGGTGACCTATCTGCATTTGACGAGCATCCGCAGTCCAGCACCCAGACGGCGGAGAAGAGATGTTTCTGGAGATGGCCGGCCAGGATCTCATGAAAGTATTTTGGTTTGAGCTCTGATTATCCTTAATCATTTGCAGGACTTGCAGGACTAGGTAGAGTAATATTAGGTAATAACGAAAGAAATAATTGTCTTGTTTCCCTACTTTCGGATAAACAGCTACTACACTCTCAAGTGAACAGCGTCAACCAGAAGTTCTCCCGGCGTATATTCTGGCGATAGCTTTCTCAATCTACTCAATCTCCTTCTTGTCCATTATCCTCTGACAGGCTAGTTTGGTGCGTTCCAGCCGGGTCTGAGGTACCACCACCAACTACAGAGGCTTAACGCCACCACCACCCTTGAAAGACCTCGACCCTTGATAAACTCAGACGAGAGAAATTGCCTACAGTCACCCTGCTGCTGGATGATCTTTTCACGGTCCGAGTTTGTTTTGTTGTGTGATTATTTCGCGTCAAATCGTTGCAGAGAATCACGGTAGAGAATCACGGCCCATTATGCAGCAGGGGGATCATTATAAGATCACTTGCCAGATGCCAGCACGTAAGGAAAACTGCGTTCCTATAGCCAAGTGGAAAAAGAAATGAGCGAGTTCAAGGAGGACTGGGCTTCAGTGGAAACTACAGAGGTCAAAAGTATTTTGCGCGCTAAAAATGCCTCCAATTTATCACGTGCATAGCCCTACCTAAACCTAGCCCTAGCCCTTAAAAAGAATTGTTGTAGTACCTGCCTCTTATATAAACGTAAACACGGCGCCTTAAGAAGCAATCCTAATCTAATATAGTCTAACTTCTTACTTAGTTATCGACTGCTGAAAATTTTATATAATAGCTATACTTTATCTCCTTCCTTAAGATCTAGTCCCTTAGATCTCTTAGCTTATTCTAAATCTGCGAGTACTCTGTTTAGCTATATAATATATTCCAGAATATATCTACGCATACCTAAAAGACTCTCTTCTCTATTATATACTATCTATAGGCCTTTTACTATAATATTATCTAGAAATAGTAAGGCATAGTATAGAATATATCGCTTTAGGATCTTAGTAATTATCTATACAAACTAGGCTACTAAATTTATATCTTTTATAGGTACTATCGTTTATTATAAAGGCTATTAGGTTTCTACTTTCTATATTAAGCTCTAGCTAGTTATAGCTAGAGAAGTCTACTAGAGATATAACCTTATATCTTATAAACTCCTTAAAACCTATTAGTATATAGCGGAAGATTTACGTTCCTAATTATTACTTTGTTAATTAATTAGTACCTTTTATATTCCTTCTTACTTATAAAAAACTATAGGTTCCTATATAAGCTTTCGCAATATTCTAGAGTCCCTTAAGCTAGTCGTTCTTATAATATATTTATTACTTCTCCTCGTAGGGCCCTTAGTATAAAAACGTTTAATACTTACTATACTTTATACAGTATAGTCTTAATTTTTAGTAGTAGAGTTACGTCCCTACTAACACAACCCATCTTAGAGAACTCCTATACTAGAGCCTCTTCTTAGTTAAACAATATAGCTTTAAGGATCTCTTATTCTCTTAGCTAAATATCTTCTATAATTATACGCTCTAATTATTCTAGCTTTAGTATAAGCTTTGCAGTGTGGGAGAATTAAGTAAACGACTTGATTGTAAAATATAGCTCTAGAGCCTCTCTATATACTGTTACGGCACTGGCAGAAAATGGCAGAACTTGGTTGGCAGAACTTGGTTGGCAGAACTTGGCAGAACTTCGCACTGGCAAGTTGCCACAGATTGCCGCATATTGCGGTCACGTGACGAGAAGATCTTATAAAACATTAAGCGGCGCTGCTTTTTTTCTTCTTTCCTTTCCCTAGCTTTAGATTCTCGTTTATAGACTACCATTCGTATAGGCTTACGCGTCCCTTTTATTGTGCTCATGCCTTAATTAACTAAGTCGCCAACATTATCTAAAGCTTAACCACCCTTTTTTCCTAAGAAGGAACTTAAATATATCTACGGACCATAAATAGGACAAGAATAGAACAGGACCCTAAGAATAGGACAAGGACATATACGATATAACCTAAAGAATACACATAGACCAGAACCCCTAAAGGAATTACCCGGAATTACCCAACACCCCTACTACTATGCTAAGAAGTGCAGCAGCCAGTAAAGCAGCCGTAGGACCCTTAAATACCTCCGATAGTAAAATAGCAACTAACTTAAACTCCTAGGCGGAGCTTATAGCAGCCAATGCCAAAATTAAACGGCTTTAAGAGTTGCTTAAAGCTAGAAAGCCCCCTATACCTAGCGATAAGTTATCGGACACCTAGAGACTTACTATAGTCCTTAAGGCCCTAGCCTAATGTACAGCATTAGTATTAACGCGGTCTATAAAGGTTAAGGGACCCCTATTACTTACGGACGGAACTAACCCTATATTTAATAATTAGAAGCTTTAATTATAGAATAAGCTTAAAGTTAATACGGATTACTTCCCTAATACTTAAGCTAAAATGGCTTATGTCTTTGGCCGTACTAGCGGGGACGTATAGACGCACCTACGTCCGCGATACGCATAGGACTTAGTAAATCCCTTCCTCTCTAAAGAAGATATAATTGCCTACCTATTTTCTATTTATAAGGATCCCTTTAAAGTATAAAACGCTATTACTCGGCTTTAAGTTATTAAACCTGTTTTTTAAGGTCTTCTAAGGTCTTTACTAATGTCTTTTATTACTGCGTAAATGCTTCTAGCCGCGCCTTATATGTATATTACCACTTTATAAGACAATCGGCTAAAGTAGCCCTAGCACCCCTCTTTGGGCACCGTCGTACAGCTTATATTATATCGTAAAGAGGTTTAAAGATATTTCTAACCTTTCTGCCTTGCTTTGCAGGGTGCAGCTATAGCGGCTAGTTAGTTAAGTAGATTTGTTAAAATCGGACGCTAGCTTGCGTAGTAATATATAATATAACTAGCGGAAGGATTATAAAAGTTCTTAATTAATGTCTAGCTATTAATAATAGGGTTTAGTTATTAAAAAGTGGGAAGAGTGAAAACTTATATATCTTATACATTAGCCGCTCTAATACCCCCTATAACATTTTAGGCACGCTAAGTTATGTCTTAACCAATTCCAGCGTCTACGCGCGTTATACTACAACTAACTAATTTAGCGCTATAGCTAAAGGTAGAATAAGGCCAGAAATATCTTCTATTTCCGCCTTATTATCCTTTTAGCTACCTAAATATATGGGATTAGGCATAATAGGCCTGGTGATTTAAGTAAAAACTCGTCCTACTATACCGTTAAACCTATAACAAGAGATAAAACCCAGAAACTGTACTTTATTAAGAGAAAACAGCGGTTGTAAAGAGGTTCCATTAAGCCGTATCTAACCAGCGTTCTGGGTTTTATAGAGTAAGACTAGTTAGTTACTATAAAACCGTTCTAGGCTCCATTAGCTGCATTATAATATAGCTAATAGCCTTTATATTAATATCCTCCAAATAAGAAGCCGCTTAAAGTATACTTTTACTAATATTTACTACTTAACCGTTAGCTTTTTATTTTAGGATAATAGTTAGGTATATACTAATCTTAATTTCCCCACTCCTTAAAATTAGGAGATTTTGGCAATTTAACGAGCTATAAATAATATAAATGCTATAGATAAATAAAAGTCCTTAAATTACCTATATTTAAAATTAGAGGTTAGTTTTAAATAAAATAGCTATATTACCTTTTTATAGACTACAGCAATTTTAAACTCCGCTAGTGTTCTAAAAGGGCTAGCCTAGATATCTGCTAATAATACAGATAGGCACTTATATATTAGATATACCGTTTCCCCCTCTTTAAATACTTTAAGAATATTAATAATATTAGGGTGAGGTAGCTTTAAGCATTTTAAACCGTCTATTATATTACTTATTACTCTTATCTTAATAACTATAATAGGGAAAGTTGGCTCTATTTTAAAGGTAATAACCGCAGACCCTACCTAGTCTTTTTTAAGTAATTTACGATAGTAGTTCTACGGACTTTTTAAGACTAAGAGGGTCTCTAGTACCTTTAATAATGGAGCGGTTTTTTTGCTGTCTTTAGTGGTAGATAATAATAAAAAGAGCCCTAAATCTCTATTAACTTTAAGCGGAATATAGAACGGTATACGCTTACGCTTATTGTAACGGCGCTATCGCACGTTACCTGCCAAATTCTGCCATATTCTGCCAACCTGTAATTAGCCCGCCCAAAGCTAGCGCCTTAGCGGCTTACCCTATATATTTGTTTACATCGGTCCTAGTAACCCCTTTTCCTTCTCTTTAGCTTAGTATCTTCGTAATATAGTATTCTACAAGCTTTAGTTTAGAGGCATTTATATAAGCCGTAATATTATACTAAGCTCTCCCTACCTTACCTGGGAAGGCCTTAATAATATCCCATCCTAAAGTAACTTTGTCTGCAATGACGTATTAACGCGCTATACTTAGACACTAAACAACTCTATATTGCCTGGGAAGGCCTAGATAATATCCTACCTTATAAGCTAGATAGGACTGGACCTATACCCCTAGAATTAAAACCAAAGTATATAATACTAACGAACTTTAGAAAGCTAATAATAGTACTTAAAGTAAGCTTATTTAAGAGAGCTGCCTCTACCTAAGAGGAACCTAAGATCTAATTGGGATTAGAAATTAAAGATAATAATAACGTTATAGACGTACGCGAGTAAATTCGCGCCCTCGCAGCTAGCTAGGAAGCCAATTATCTTAAAGTGAGAAATATATAAGAGACCCTATAAGAGATTCTAGAAAGCTTTACGGCCCTATAAAATAGCCTAGCTTCCCCTTTTTAAAGCCCTAGCTAACCTGTTTACTTTACTAAATATAATATACTAGGGAGTACAGATATAATAACGAAGTAATTAAAGTCCGTTAAGCTCCCTAACCCCCTATTACTATCTAACGGAATAGACCCTACCTTTAAGAATTGGAGGATTTAAGTATAAGGAAAGCTCCGCGTTAACTATAACTATTTTCTTTCTAAAGAAGCTAAAATGCTCTACCTCTTTAGTTAAACCACTAGGGACGCCTAACGGCACCTTTAAGCCAAGTTTGAGGATAACTCCCCTATCTAATTTATATCTATTAACGAAATAATACGGCACCTAGCGGCTATCTATATTAACCTAAATAAAGTATAGGATGCCTTTTATAACTATAATCGCCTAATAATAAAACTAAATTAACTCTTTACTAAATTCTAGACTTAATTTATATACCTTATAGGGGAAGGCTAGGTCCCCCTTAAGAACTACTAATTAGACCTATATAATAAGCTAATAATCTAGCTATAAGAAAAGATCGCTATAACCTTAAATAACCTACTAACCTATAAAAAACTCGCAGCTTATTACCTATTATTAGACTTAAAACTAAAGCGGATTAACGCCCGCCCTAATTAGTAAAAGTGACTCTATAATAATTGGAACTTACTAGCTATACTTATAAGAGCTAGAGTAGGAAGATAAGTTATAACTACTTTTATACTAAAGGCGGTTATAACTATGTACTAATAAGCCTTGCCTGACTAGTTATATACTATACTATTGACTAGTATTCGCCGTAATACTCTAATTAACCCTACCTTAGCTACGTGCTTTAACTGCAATAAGTAGGGTTACTTTGCCTTATCCTGCCCGGAGCTAAAGGATATAGGCGATATTAAGGAGATAAAGAAAAGAGAAATGTCTGATAAGTTGGGAAAAGAAGAACTCTAGGGAAAGACTCCCCCCTAGGGTACCCTATCGATCTTAAAGAGATTAATCTTAGTTAGTTAATAGGTGGAAAGTATTTTATATTTTTTATATATAGTATCTTAAAATAGATATAAAGTTAATATAACCGCCCTTATTAATACTAGAGTAAATGGCTTTGCCTTTATAAATACTGCCTATATAAATAATATTGCTAAGTTTCTAAATGCAGAAGCTATTTAACTAGAGAAGCCTATTTAGGTAAAAGGCTATAACGGCTAAGCCGGTTGGCCTATTACCCACGTTTTAAAGTTATATATTACTCTTAACGGATAACGCTAATACGGTATCCCCTTTTATATCCTAGACCTAGGGTTCTATAATATAATCCTTAGACAAAAATAGATATCCTATTTTAATATTTGGCTAAACGTGTAATAAAGACGGTTTATTTAGCTAGAGGATAGACTAAGGTTACCCTCCTTTATTAGGGAAATCCGAACTAACTATAAGATACTAGCCGTAAGGGCTAACTCTACCTACTAGTAGGATGTCCGGGCCTGTAACCTAGCCTTTACTTAAGAAAACGCCCGCCGTAAAGCTAGAAAGAACTCCGTACTAATAAAGATACTTACTTAAAGCATTACGTTTAAAGAGGACTTTACGTATAAAAGCGGGATAGATAGTAATATAAACAACGTCTAAATTATATAGATCTAACTGGTATAGAAAAGAACGTATTAATAGGATATAAGGGATAACCTTTAAAAGATGCAATAGGAGCTAAAAGGAGTAATAATAACGCTAGTACCCTAGAAGTCCCTAAAGTTACATATACCCCTATTATTAGGCAACCCCCCTACTATAGATATTGCCGCAATTAGCGCTATAGCGTTTTACTTTAATATATACCAGAAGGATAATAAGGTTTTTATAATAAGCCTATATAAAATTAACTAAATTATTAATAATAGAGAGGAAAGGCTAACTAAGGAAACTGACGAGGAACTAGTTAAACGCCTTTTTTTTACTATTTATATAGACTATAAGGATGTATTCTTAAAGGCGGCCTTAGATAAGTTATCCCCCCACTAGACGTATAATTATAAGATTTAATTAGAAGCTAATAACTCGCTAAGCTATAGCCCCCTCTACTATTAATTAACGGATAAGCTAAAAGTAATAAAGTAGTACTTAATTAACAACCTGGATAAAGGGTTTATTAAGCTAAGTTAAGCCCCTTTTACTTTCCCTATTTTATTCGTAAAAAAGCCTAATAGAGGCCTTTGTTTTTATATTAACTATTAAAAGCTAAACGCTATTACTTAAAAGGACCGGTATTTTATTCCTTTAATTAACAAGACCCTTATACGTCTAAGCTAGGTAAAGATCTTTACTAAACTTAATATCCGCTAAGCTTTCTACCAAATTAGGATAGACCCTATATTTAAAGATTTAATAACATTCCGTACCTACTATAGTTCCTATAAATATAAAGTTCTTCCTTTTAGACTAATAAACGGACCGGCTATGTACTAAAGGTATATAAATGACGTTCTTTTTAATTACCTTAACGAATTCTATACAGTATACCTAGATAATATCCTTATATACTTAGACGACGAACTTAAGCATTAAGTTTATATTAAAAAGGTCCTAGAGAGACTACGGAACGCAGGCTTATAAGTTAATATTAAGAAATACAAGTTTAGGGTAAAATGTATAAAATATCTTAAGTTTATTGTAACTATAAAAGGAATTAAGGTTAACCCTAAAAAGGTAAAGGTAATCTGTAACTAGAAGCCCCCTTATATAGTAAAAGGAATCCAATCCTTCCTTAGCTTTTATAACTTCTATTAACAGTTTATCTATAACTACGGAATTATAGTAAAACCTCTTATATAACTAACTAGGAAGAATATACCTTTTATCTTTAATAATAGCTATATAGAAGCCTTTAAAGAGATAAAGGATCGGCTTATCTCTTCCCTAATTCTTTATTACTATAACCTAGACCTTAAATTAATGCTAGAAACGGATGCCTCTAATAAGGTTATAGCAGGAATCCTATTATAGTTATATCTAGATGGTAAATAGTACCCTATAGCTTTCTTCTTAAAGATAATAAACCTAGCTAAGTATAACTATAAAGTATATAATAAAGAAATGCTGGCTATTATTTAATTACTCTCCTAATAGCGCGTAGAGCTTAAAGGTACAAACTCCCGGATTAAGATATATATAGATTATAAAGCCCTAAAGTACTTTATAACTATA
>Ga0307515_10003827_pt1 | contig 31470 bp, 8 predicted proteins | sample 17_EM_MG_FD_194513 | JGI IMG/M metagenome (GOLD analysis project Ga0307515, IMG submission 194513) | Populus trichocarpa ectomycorrhiza microbial communities from riparian zone in the Pacific Northwest, United States - 17_EM | ecosystem: Host-associated > Plants > Roots > Unclassified | place...
ACCGCAGCTTAAAGACCTTAAAGGTCTAAAAATTCATAGGTAGGTAGCTGTAGGTCTAAATATAAAATTTAGAAATATAGATTTAGTTAAGTAAGGTATAGAGGAGGTAGAGGAGAAAGAGGCTAAAATAACGACAAAGGAGTTAAAATTAAAGCCTTAAAATGCGTTAAATAGAAAGGCCGGGGCCGATATATTAAATTGCACGTAGGGGTAGAGGGTCAAGTTGATTTGATTAAGTATAGATAGCTTTAAAAGTGGTGGGGTTCGATTCACTTAAGTGGCCGAGTTCAGGGGGCGGCCGAGTTCTAGGGGTCCGAGCTTATGTTACTTATTTAAGCGCCGCGTTCCACTATTGGAATGGTGGTTTGATCTAACTCGCATCTAACGGGGCGGCCACTCACCTCTCACCACGTTATCGTTAGGCGGGCAAGGCAGTCTCGCACTGCCCTCTAAGATCTGCACGAAGCGTTCCACTAAGCGTGCATGTCTATGATGTATGATTAGATTCCACAATGCGCAACGCTGAAAGCAGTCAATCACTCCCGGCAGGCAACTTCATCCTTGACACAAATTTCTACCTTTGATAAAGATGGGTGAGCCTTTCTCTGCTGCCGGCAGCGCGGTAGGGATCATTTCCCTGGGGTTGACTGTCTGTGGTAGTATTATCTCCTATTACCAGGCATATAAAGGGCAAGACGATGAAATCTTTCGTATCACTCGAAGGGCAAAAGAATTACATGACACGCTTGCTTTATTACAACGCCAGCTTCAAGACCACATTTCTCTGAATCCAGTTATCATCGATCAGATACAAGTCTGCTTACTTTCGTGCAAAAACAGCATCGCGGATGTAGATGCAATCGTTAAGCGTTTTAGCAAACCTCAGGATGATTCAAAATTCATCAGTCAAGTTCGACGGCGTAAACAGAAAGGCCTGTTTCCTTTCAAGAGGGACACTTTGCGAGATCTTAACATCTCTCTCTCATTGTTTCAAACCAACCTCAGTACTGCTGTTCAGCTTCTGCATATGTAAGCTAATTTTTGATTACCATCCATGTAGCAGGTATGATGTGCGGTAGCAGTCGGCGTCCTGCGCCCAATCAATCACTCGGGTGTGATAAGTCTGTGAGCACATAACCCATATTCTCGCCAAACTCTATTGTAGAGGCTGAGGTCATACTTATTATATTCTGAATATGGCACGTTGCGATCTACCTCACTGATATGGTTTAGAGAGATGCTATCTAGGCAATTTGGTGCAATCTCGATGCTGCACGCTCTGTCTACACATACAGCGGATGAGGTTCGAGGATTTAGTCAGCAAGTCGAAGCGTTGAACAGCTCTCTTGCCCAATTTATTGCACAACCAGGTCCGTCGATGCCCCCGGTGTCATAAAATTAATCCCTAAATAGAATCACCAGATTCACCAGATACCTTGGATTTCCAAGATCAAGTCAACAGAAGGGCTGACAGAAAATCATGTTCTTCCAGCTCCACCACGCCTTTTCGAACGTTTCAACCCCTCATAGACGAGTCATTTTCGTCATGCACTTGCACTTCGCCAACTAAGTCTTTTGTTTTTCGCCGATTTCGTCGCACGCTTAGTTTATTATATGTCGATAAAAATGGTTACATTCATAATGATGGCTGCACAATGTGGAAAACAAGGTCGCGAGAGCGCACCGCCATACTTACAGTATCACTCTTTGGGCGCATTTACTCAGGGTCTTTCACGCTAATAAACTCGCCATTTCTTAGCATGCAGAATTTCTCTATTTCCCCAAACCTTACTGTAAAAGCCACTGTTGGAAATGATGCTCCAGCTTTTCGTCTAATCAACGAGGTGTTGCACAGTTTTAAGAAAGCATCTACTATCGCTGATGGAGATGTATTTGACGCATACTTTCTACGACTACAGCAGATATTCCGAGAGAGAAGAGCTTCGCCCACTGATGTAAATGAGAGAGGTCTCACTATTTTACATGTAAGAGATTCCAAATTGCGTACTATATTGTGACATACTAAGACCAAGAAGCAAATGTGTTTATCAGTTGGTAGTATTTACCAATGTGGTCAGACTGCTTTTCAGTATTATCGCCAGTTTATCCTTGGCCTCATCTCGATCGGCGTACCCGTTAATGAGATGGCGCGATGGGGAAAGTATGTGCTTTTTAACAAAATCATGCTGAACGCCCACTAATCGCCACAAGCACTCCTCTGGACACACTTTTGATGTGTGGATATCTTCAAACTCTACCTAGTCTATCTGTGAAAGTTGATCACTCAGACGTTCAAAGTTTGGCTTTACGGCTATTGGATAACCATGCAGAGCCTTCAGCATACGGTTGTCTCAAGACTGGCCAACCCCATTGTGCTCCATTCGAATGGGGCCCTCGTATGGTATCGTGTTTAGCTAGATTCGATGGTTGGGCTGAAGGTGAGTTTCCCGAGGACCTCGCGCGATATAGATTTTCTTTTGCTCAAGTTAGCTAGATTTTGAGTGTGGAAAGCTTTCAGCTGCGATTCTCCAAAGGTCTGAAACTCAAGTGAAAGAATGCCTGCGCATATCTCATGCATGCATTTCAGAACGAAATATCCTAGGCCAAACTCCACTTCACTTATCATCTACATGGCCTGCTGGTATTAGTCTACTGCTACAGGCTGGAGCTGGATTTTCCTTAGACCAGCCGGATATCCGTGGCTTTGTTCCGTTAGCTTATGCAGTTATCGCTGGTTGTGACGATGCAACTAGGCTGATGCTTAATGCAGGGGGAATTCTACCGGTTGGAAAGGCGACAGAATTTGATGGCCCCTATGTCGATGTCCTGGAAATTGCCACTACACGAAGTACAGATGAGATTCTCCGTGAGCTAGTGTCAACCTTGTACAAGCAGCGAATGGCTCTTCAGGAATATGTTTCTATGACGTTGCCGCTCCACTTGCATCCAGATCACGTCCCGGATGAGGAGGCAATTATGTTGCTTGAACAGCTAGAGAAGCACAAAATCCAGGTCCCATTCGGTCTGCGGCAGGTCCAGAAGCGAGGGACGCTTTACCATGCTACATATCTTGATGTTAGGCTAGCGCGCCACTTGTTCCATGCAGGCTTCCGTGATATTGAGGGAACCCATGAACAGTGGACACCCTTAATGCTCTGTGGAGGTGCGACCCTAAATGATCTCCTTAAACTTGCATCGTGGCTCATCAGCAATGGGGGGGATTTAAGTCTTTCCACACCCATGTGCTCTTGCATTGAAGGTAACTGCACTTGCTACCCGTCTCCAACATCCCTTCTCTCTAAGACAGCCCACAGACTAGCCTCAGAGGTCGGCTGGACAATATTCAGAGCCGGCTCGGCCTTTTGCAACGGAGAAAGACCGACGTGCAAATTAAGTGCTACTTGGTTTGTGGAACTTCTTTCGAACCTCCATGTTTCATCCCAGCAATTATTACGAGATCTATTCATTGATGGCTCACGAGATAGCTGCATCTGTGCTTGTGCTAGCAGTCACGGTTGTTCACCGGCTATCATGATGTTAAAGAGCATGGAAAAGCCGCCACAAAACCTCGAATACAGTTATAGGAACTTCAGAATGACTAAGGCAAGACCCTGGATTATAGAGTGGATGTTGGGCTCCCAGCAGCTGGAGCCTACTGGCTCTGCTTTCGATTGGCTGGTAACGGATGTCATCCGCTTTATGACATTTGAGGAACTTGGATTAACTCATATATGTTGCTACGATTCAGGTCATGGACGGCGCAGACATTTTATCGTGAAGGAGGTTTCAGAAATTGACGAAATTTGTGAGAAAGAGGTCTCTCTATCGGATGAGTTGGATACTCTTGTGGTAGAGTTTCAGGGAAAGTACACGGAACTGAGGGTGCCATTCCATGAGTTCTTGTCAGGCTATTGGGAAGCTCGAATGGAAGAGGTCGCAAAAAAGGTTTCTTTAGATAAATAAGGCCTTAGAGAAATTGGGCTCGGTACCATACAGTGCTATTATTAATATTCAATACTTATCGATAAGGATTTAGTACTTTTCAACGTCTAGGTTGAATTATATTATTAAATAATTATTTAAATATTTAAGGCTCTTTAAGTAATATTTGATTTAATAATATATTAATATATCTAGGATTGTTAGCTCTATATAGGGTCTATACCTCTAGAGGTCACGCCTACTATATATAGCGGCTATCTAGCCAACTATAACGCACGGCTCTTTTTATTTTTATTTATATATATATATATATATCCGTTGATTATACTACGTATAATACTGCGTATACAGCCTCTAGGCTATGGCGCTATAGTTCTATTATATAAATACTTTCTAGGCAGCTTAATATATATTAATAGCTATATCCTAGTAGTTTATAAACCCCTAAACTAGGAGTTTATAATTCCTTAGTAAAATACTAAGTTACTATAACTATCTTTTTACTTAAGGATTTCTTATCTTTTCTCCTTATTCTCTATAATAAAAACTATAGAGCTAAATCTAGTTTATAGATTATATCTTTTTATACTAGATAAGATCTATCTAGGTAGTCCTTATATCCCTATAGAATTAAAGGTCTTAATTTCTTCTTTTAAAAGCTTAGAGTCTCTCTCTTTTAGGAAAAGTATGGTAGGAACTCTATAGGCTATAATTTAAATCTATAGTTCTAGTTTTTTATTCTCTTTAAAAGGTAAAGCAGTTATACTAGATTTTCTTATATTTAACTAGGAAATCTATATTATACTCTTCTATAGTTATAAGGAGAATATCTTATTTCCTTTAATTCTAGCTATAGACGCTAGAACTGGCATTTCTACTTATAGTTTTAATATAAATAGTTAATTAACTTTATTTTATAAAGAGAAGGTATTTAAAGGTTAGTCATTTTAGTCTATAATTAGGACTAGCTTCCTTTCTTATAGCTACCTTTTCTTACTTTTAAAACTAGGTATATTATTAGTTACTCTATGTAATAAAGCCTTATAGGAAATACTACGGTAGACTTGTTAATAGGCTAGGTATATAGGTAAATAAGAAGTTAACAATATAATAATAACTAGTGGAGTAGTTGCCTAATAGATTAACTCTAATTATATTCTAAGATTTACTATAAAGAAGAGAAACTATCTATAGAGACCGTACGTCCTTAAATATATAACTCCTCCCCATAGTAAAGGTTAAGTATGTTAGTATGTTGCGTTCCTATATTCCTATATTCCTACGTTCCGAACTTATAATATAACTAGCCATATAACTTAGCTACTTTTTATCCCATAGCTTAATCGGTTCTAGCGCTCCTCTATACTGTCTTAACTAACCCGTTTATATCTATTTTTAGTAGTCGTACTACTGCTAATATAAGGTCTGTAACACTATCCCCCTCCTCTTTATCTTTATTCTTAAAGATATCTCCTATCTCTAAGTCGTTTATTAGAGGTATAGCATTCCTATCTTTAATTTAATAACCTTTATTATTTCTAATGCCTCCTATTAAATCCTCTACGTCTAATTATTATAATCGGCTAGTGACGTTTATTCTCTCTCTTAGTGAAGTTATACCGTCCTATTCTCGCTATATAGAGAAGAAGTTAGTATACGTTATAATCGCGTCTCCGTCTAGTTGCTAACCTTTTTTTTATGCTAAGTATATGTAAGCGAATATATAATCGTCCTATAATATTTAATTTATCTCTAACGCTAAATATATATATCTTATTATTCTTTATAACTATTTAGTTTCTTATTTAATCTATCCTAAGGTTACGCGTATTAGTAGCGGCTAAAAGACTAAAAAGTAAGCTAGCTAAGGCCCTTATTAAGGTTTAGTATTATTTTAATAAGGCGTCTTAGGCTCTAAAAGCTTAACTAGATATTTATACTTACCTAAGCCATCTAGCAAGGTTTATAAAAAGGTATGCTTAAAAAAGTTATATTTAGTAAAGTAAGGTCTCTTTAAGCTTAAGGCTAAGAAGGCTAAAGAGGATTCTAATTATAAAGAGGCGGAAACAGCTTATACGCTAGTAGTAGATCCCTTAAGTAATCCGGCTCCTCTATTACCTTTAACTAATCCCTTTATTTTTAGCTCCTTCTTAATACTATCTAACCCATTTTCCTCTAATACTCCTATACCTTTCCTATAGCATTTTTTAGATTCTATAGTAGTTCCTACAAGAAACACTAAAAGCGAGATCCGACCCATACTGTCCTATAGGGGTTCCTTTCCGTCTTATCCTGTCCGTACGGTCAAGCTAAGAGTGAGGATCTCGTCTGTTACTAATGCAGCGGCGTTACGTTGTGGCTAGAGGGCGCTTTTGAATGCGTCGTCCTTAACGCCATTAGAATAGCAGAGTTTTCGCGGGTCTTGGCGTGCTAAGAGTCGAAAAACCATAAGGACAACTTATTACGAACAAAGGAATGGTTTTAAGAACTACCCAACGTCTTCTTACCTAGGCTCTAATCTAGGGCCACAAGCCAACGCTTGTATTTACTAGTAGAAGCAATAGGTGGATTTAAGGGGATGATAGGGCACCTCTGTACTTGTTCCGCTTTAAGACTGCCTAGCAGCAAGAGCATAGGAAGAATCTCAACACCATTAACTATATTTAGCGACGTTAATCCTCCCTTTCTACGCAGCAGCGTTAACCTTTCTCTAGGCGGCGACGTTAATCTAAAACGGACTAAGAAAGAGCTAGGACGAACCTATATATAGCGGCGTTAACCTTTCTCTAGGCGGCGACGTTAATCTAGAACGAACTAAGAAAGAGTAAGGACGAACCTATATAGGTAAGCTAGAACAGACTTAGATGCAGGTATTAGTTAAGATAAAAGGACAATAAGTTTGGTTAGTAGGCGGCTAAGGGACAATAGCTGCGCGGCATTAAGTTATTATAGGCCCACGCCTACAAGACACGGTTGGCCTATTATCGCGAGAGCGTTATAGGTAACACAAAGCAGCTAGCAACGGCTATAGGGCGTAGTATACAATGGCAGCAACGGACGACTCCAGAAACCTTACCCCTTTACTAGGCTCTAACTCCTAGTAGACCTATCTTGGAGAAAGGATTAACACCATATTAACGACACTGTCTATATAGCCTAAAAGGACGGACGCGCGTATTAGTTTATCTAGGTAGGGTAGGCTATAAGGATAGGCTTATAAAGCAAATTAGGTGCACATAGGCAGTGGCTAGTTTTAGCCGGCTAGCTGCTATAGAAGCAGACAGACGTTAAGGGGCGTCTAAAGTAGAAAACTATGGTAGAGGGCCCTAGCAAGAGGGCCTCCGCAACTCTGCTTTATATATAACTCCTATAGCTCTATAATGCAAATATATCCTAGCCACCAATACGGCCCACTAGACGGGATAAGCTTAAGAGGATAGCGGCCGCTATCTTAGGGACAGATATACGGCCAATGGACTTATCTAAAGCGCAGTATAAGAGAAGTAGAAGGGCTAGGGTACAAGAGGCGTTTAAAAAGCGGTGGAAAAGGGAATAGGAAAAGTACTAAAGCACGCTCACCTACTATACAACGGCCCAGGCCGAGCTATAGAATAAGGAAGTCTTTAAACACCACGCGAGGCTTATAAAGGTAGAGAGCATGATTAATACGCTGCTTAGAACTAAGTATATAGGGCTTAATAGATACCTCCACTACTAAAAAGTACTAGGGTACCTAACTCCGGCCTACCCATACGGCTATAGCCAATAATTAATGATATACGTAGTGGTGTTCTGCCCTAGGCACGCTGCTAACTAGGCGGAAATGTATTACTATACTAGAATATCCTTATATAAAGAGCTCCTAACTAAGCTGAAAACTGCTAAGGTAGTTACGGACTAGTTTATATAGATAAACCTCTTACTACACTTTTTAGTTGCTAGAGAGCTAGCTAGGGTAAAGAAAGGAGGCTAAGAAGTGCTTTAAGAGGCGGAGGATAGATACTATAGGGATAGCAGAATATAGTAGAATTTTACAGATGGCAACCTAGTAGAAGTTAGTAGAACTCTAGTAACCCGGCAAAATTCGGCAGAACTTATTAACCTAGTAAAATTTAGTAGAATTTAGCAACCTAATAAAAGCTAGTAGAATTTTAGCAACCTAATAAAATTTAGTAGAGTTTTAGTAACCTAATAGAATTTGGCAGAGTCTTAATAACCTAATAGAATTTAGCAGAATCTCGGCAACCTAGTAGAATTTAACAGAATTTAGTAACCTAATAGAACTTAGTAGAGGTTAATATCCTAATAAAACTTAATAAAACTTAGTAAGGTATAGAGCTATATATATTAACGTAGATGCAAATAACAGAACCTTCTACACCACTACCAGCCTTATAGGCTATCGGCCTACGCCCTACTTAAATAACTGGAGCAGCCAGGAACGGAACCTAGGCCTTAGCTATATACCCTATTAGACAAACCTAGGAGTACGCATTAAGATAGCTTTTCTATAGCGCCTTAAAGAGACGTCTGTTCGTGCTTAGCAGTTACTAATTAGAAAAGAGGCTATATAGGCCATATAACAAGAGAAGAAGAGGTTTTATCCGGCCCAAGCGGTATAGTTCCCCTCTTATACATATATATATATATACCCATATAAACCCGCTACATAGACCCTAACAGGAGCCACAACAGCGTAATTAAATATCATAATATAACATATAGTAGTTCCTAGGTAGTTTTATTATAGCCTATCCACTTAACCTTATACTATATTTTATTATTAATATCCTTATAACTAATAATTTTTAAAACTTACTATTTGTCTTCTTGCTCTTAATATATATCTACTTTATAAATTAGTAGCTTAGCATTTCTATATACTAGCTCTAGCATTTTAATATATTATATAGGGTAGATCTTTATTTTAGCTAGTAGGTTTAACTTAAATATAACTAGTAAAATTCTTTATATAATTTTAAAAAGTCCTAATCTAATATAGTCTAACTTCTTACTTAGTTGTTAACTTTTAAAAATTATATATAGTAGCTATACTCTATCTCCCTTCTTTAGATCTAGTCCTTTAAATATCTTAGCATTATAGTACTTCTTTATCTTTTCTTATACTGCCTTTACTAATTCTATAAGGTCTATATAAAGATTTATTAACGTCTTTATTTCTCTTTAGCTATATTACTCGTTTTCTTTACTTATTAAGGTAATAACAATATTCTTAGCTTATATCCATAATTTGCCTTAAATAGTAATATACCTATTCCTTTTTATAGTGCTATATTATACGCAAACTATATAACTAGTAATAATAATACCTAATTATTCTATATATAATTAACATAATATCTTAAATATTATTCTAGTATCTAATTTAATCTTTCTATTTATCCGTCTATCTGCGCATAATATATAGTAAAAGTTACTGCTCTAACTCCTTATTTCGCTAAAAATACCTCCTAAAATACTACTCTAAATCTTAGATCTCTATTCAATATAATCTTGCTTAGTGCTTTATACTTTATAAATACTTCCTTTATATAGATTCTAGCGACATCTTCTACTAAGATCTCTTCTATATATGCTATAAAGTAGCCCTACTTAGTTAACTTATTTACTATTATAAGGATTATATTATGCTTCTATCCGGTAATAGAATCTCTTAATTTTAGTAACTTAACGATAAAGTCCTATAATATAACCTCCTATAGTCTCTCTAGTATTTTAATAGGTTATAGCTCTCTATATAGCTTATACCTTATTAGTTTATTCCTTTAGCAATCTAGATACTTCTTTATTACTTTTCTAGCTATGCCTTAGATTTCATTAATAATATATTCCTCTTAAAGTCTTAATACTAAGCCTATTACTCCATTATGTCCTTAAGTTATTCCCTTATAGAAATCTTCTATAAAATGCTTTGCTATACTTCTTAGGATATACTTTACTTCTCAGTTTTTATATATATCTATCTATAAATCTTCTAGCTATACTTCTAGAATTCTTTATACCTAAAAGCTTTCTAGTGTTTTATAGACTCTTTCTAGTTCTCTATTCTCTTAAGTTACTACTACCTTAGGGTTATTATATCTAATTAACCCATCCTTATTTCTGCGTAGTATTACTCCTAATAATTTTTTATTATTTTATAGTTTAGCCTTTCTGCTTAATATATCTGCTCTTATATTCTCGATGCCTTTAGTATACTAAATCTTAAAATAGTATTTTATAAGTATCTCTACTTATCTAACTTATCTCTAATTAAGATCTTTTATTATTAGAAACCCGTTAAGTTCTTATAATCTATCTTAACTATAAATAGTTTTTCCGCGCCTTATAAAAATGCTCTCTATTTCTTAAGTACTGTAACTATACCTAACAACTCCTTATTATAGATATTATTGTTTAACTCTAGTAGTATTATTTTCTAACTATAGTATACCACTAGATGCTATATATCCCTATACTTCTATAGTAAATACGCTTCTAGTATAAAGTCTAATATATTTATTTTTACAACCGTATCTAATCCTAATTAATAGATTTTAAGGATTAGTTCTTAGGTAAATAACTCCTTAAGTTCCTTAAACAACTTTTTTTACTTATTTCCCTATATATATAGTTCCTCTTTCTTTATAAGCCTAGTAAACGGTTTAATATTCTTTAACTATTATACTATAAACCTTCTATAGTAGTTATAAAACCCTAGAAATAACCTTAACTATATTATATTCTCTAGTTCCTACCAACTTACTATAGCTTTAATCTTCTTTAAGTCTATACTAATATAACCTAGTTTAATAATAAATTTAATAAATTTAATCTTCCTAGTAAAGAACTTATATTTCTTAATTACTACTAGTATCTATTCTTCTTATAGTCTCTTTAAAACCCATTTAATGTATTCTCCGTATTCTTCCTTAGTTATTAAGTAAATAATAATGTTGTTAAGGTATACCATAACAAACTTATTAAGGTATTCTCTTAATATACTATTAATTTGTTTCTAAAATATCGCTAGTATATTTATAAGTCTAAATTATATAACTAGTAGCTTATATAGTCCTTCTTTTAACCTAAAGGCTGCCTTTTATTTATCGCCCTCCTTAATCCTAATCTAATAGTACGCCTATCTTAGATCTATTATTATAAAGATTTACGCATTACCTATCCAGTCCTAAATTTCGCTAATTAAAGGTAAAAAATACCTATTCTTTCTAGTAATACTATTTAACTATCTATAGTTAATATATAGTCTAAGTTTTTTATTCTTCTTTAGTATAAATAGTACTAGATAACTTACTAATAACTATAATAGTCTAATATATCCCTTTTATAAGTTTTCTTAAATAAACTCTTTAAGTGCTCTAGACTCCTCTTATATAAGCTTATAGGTTAGAAAAAACCTTAAACTTATTCCTAGTTTTAACTCTATCTTATAGTCCTATACTATATAATTTACTAGCTTTTTACTTTCTAGGCTTTATAGCCTTTTACTATACTTATAGTATCTCTTTAGTATATATAATAACCCCTTCTTAGTTTCTTTATATATTACTTCGACTTAGTACTATACTAACTTAATCCATTATCGTATCTTGCGTCGTTAAGTATCCCTAATATTAACTTATTCTATAATTTAATCGATCTTTGGATTATATTCCTATAACTAAGGTATTCCTAATACTGCCTTATCCCGTCCTAATAGTAAGATATTAAAAGACATTTTAATTTATTTTCCTTTAATAGTTATCTAAATTAGTCCTATTTTAAGGTTAATAATGCCTCCTCTATAGGCTATTAAATCTCCTAAAATCGTAACTAATAGGTAAAGTTGCTCCTTTTATCTATAAGGTAGTTCTATTCTCTTAACTGCTACTAGTAAAATATAGTTCCTTATTACTCTACTATCTATTAGTACTTTAAACTACTAATCTTACTAATTAACTTATAAATTTAGATATCGTCCTTAAATTTCGTTAAAAGTTTAAGGCTCTACTATTAGCTCCCTTTAGTTCCGTAGGCATCTATATTTCCTAACTATTGGCTACTTAATCCTTTTATACTTAGCTCGTTCTTTGGCTAATACCTAGTTCGCTTTTTATCCTTTATATACTATAGATATATATTCTTTAGGTATTCCCACTACTATTATTTATCTAAGTATTCTTCCGTAAGGAATCTTTCTAGTTAAAGTATTAAATCTCCTAACTCCTAGATTTCTATTAGATGCCATCTATATATATACTTAACATTTCTATACTACCGCTCCTCTAGCGCCTAATATATTCTTATAAAGTAATTCTAATTCTTTTTCTTTAGATTTTTATATATATTGCATATATTATCTATATATATAATCTACGCCAATATATAATATACTAGGTGCTTTAGGTTAACTCTAGACTTGTTTTTATCCTTAAGTTTAAACCTTTATCTTACTAATCTAAATATTATAACTTTATTCGCAGGTATTAAAATATATCTCTCGCTTCTCTAGTCCTCTAATTATTCCTCTAGATCTTTTAATATTATAATTAAGGCCCCTTTAATATAAGTTATAGCCTTTTCTATAATTAGATGGTCTTAAATAACTTGTTTATCTAGCTATATATAGAAATCTTCCTACTTATTATTATATCGCTATCTATGCCACTTTTAGTATAGCTATTAAAGTATATACGGCTTATCCGTAAGGAAGTATCTTCTTATTACTATATTATAATAACCCTTTATATGCCGTTTTTTTTTAAATCTAGTTAAAATTCCTAAGTCTTCTTCTTATTCTAGTTCGTTTAACCATTTTACTTATAGCGTCCCCACCCTTAGCCTATTAGTAATTCTTTATATAGATGCTCTATTCTTTATACAACCTATTATACTAAATCTTTTATCTAGTTTCTATTCTTGCTATATAATAATTCTTTACCTAAATTCTTCTATAGTTTCTTTGCTTACTTATCTTATAAGTAGATCTTTAAAGTCTTCTTACTTCTTAATTTTAGTATTAAATTTTTAATCTTATCGCTAAGCCTTACTCGCAATTTCTTTAATAGTCCTTATTCTATTACTGAAATCTTAGTCCTATAAGATTCTTAGTCCTAAGCTTACTTCTTTCTTAAGCCGTACTCTAGCCTTAGTTTAATTAGGCTTCTATAGTATTCTTATTTTATCTTAAAAATCCCAAATTTTACTTATCTTACTTTAAGAGTCTTATACTTATAGAAAACTCTATCCTAAGCTTATTTATATATTACTAAACTAAGCTACTACTCTACTCTATCGGTTTTTGTCCATTATAGGTCCTTAAGCGTATCTTATCTCGTCTTAAGAATCTTAATTATCTTTTATCTCGTTTTAAGAATCTTAAGCCTATAGCCTTTTACCTTTATCGAGTGTTAAGCTAGCACTAGCAGTCGTCTACTTACTTAATCCCTTTTATTAGACGTTTCTCCTTCCATCCTATAAAGCAATAGATGCCGTATCTAATGGTGTTATAATTTCTATTACTGATCCTTATTTTATAAATGTCTTAGTCTTTACTTCTAATATAACTGTTTTAAGGTCTATATACTCCTAGTAAGCTACTTTTATCGCCTTATTATCTATAAATATTTCGCCTATATTAAATTTATTATCTTTAATATCTAATCTACGTAATAGTTTATTAGTTCCTCTATATTTTAGTAATTTTAGCTCCTATAGCTAATAGCTTATACCATACCTAGCGTCTTTATAAATTTGGTATATATTATTATAATAAAACGCAAAACCCTTAATTAAACATTCTTTTATTCCTTATAGTATACTATCATCTTTCTCTATATATATATATCTTCTACTAGTCTATTTCCCTTTACCGTATAGTAACTCTAACTATTCTTATAGTTTCTAGCGAAATAACCCTATTTTCCGTAATTTATATAAGCTCCGTCTTTAAACCATTTTTCTTATTATAGAGTCCGCCTAAACGTCTTCTGCTACTAAGATCCCTAGTTTAGCCTCTACTCCTTAGACCTTTAATTACTTAATTTTTATCCTCTAGGTTTCCACGGTCTTTTATTTTATCTTTTAGATTCTTTAGTACTACTTAGGTCTATTAGCTCTATGCTATACTATAGTTTCTAACTTTAACTTTGTTATTACGTGCTTTACGCCTTATATAACTATAGAACTCTATTCTAACCTCTCTTAGCCTATTCCCTTTAGTAGATCTTATTATTAATCTTAATTGCTTAGTTAATTAGTCCTCTAATAGTATCCGTATCTTCTATTAGGATAATTACGTCCTAGACTTTTACTTTAAGTCCTTACTTATACTATACTATAAGCGCCTTATTGTTCCATTTAACCTATATTACTAATATTTAAAACTATATTATATACTTAATTGCTAAAGTTCTCTATATTAGGTTCTAAAGCTTTCTTTTATTATTATAGTTACCTCTAAGTCTCTAAATATTTACATTAATTATTCTATAAACCCGCTCTAACTTAAAAATAGGTATTATACCTCCTAGTTAGTGGTTGTTATACCGTACTTCTATACTTCTGTTAAGTAAGGCTTAAACTATTTAAGTGCTCTCCCTATTAAGAACAATCCTATATAAGCGACTTAATCTATAGGCGTTCCTAGCTTTACTCCTTCCTATATAACCTTAAAGTGCATTTATATAAGGAATCCTTTAAGCTTTAACTTCTCCTCTAAAAATTGTTTAATTAAGGGTAACTTAACCTTTACTACTCCTATCCCATTAATCCTTTTTTTAAGTATTCTATTATTATCTGTTAATTAATTAACCATTTCCTAAAGCTATCTAATAGTAACTAGTTGCAAGTTAGTGTCTATTATACTAGTGTCATTTCCTAATCCCAATATAGTTGCTACCGTTAATAGCGTCATAACTACTGCTTTTAGTGGCATATTATTTAACTTTATTAATACTGTAACCTTAGTAGTGAATATATAATAAAGCCTTATAGGAAATACTATAGTAAACTTATTAATGGGCTAGGTATATAGGTAAACAAGAAGTTAACAATATAATAATAACTAGTAGAGTAGTTGCCTAATAAATTAACTCTAATTATATTCTAAGATTTACCATAAAGAAAAGAAACTATCTATAGAGACCGTACATCCTTAAATATATAACTCCTCCCTATAGTAAAGGTTGAGTACATTAGTACGTTAGTACGTTAGTACGTCACGTTCCCACATTCCTACGTTTATATATTCTAAACTTATAACGTAACTAGCTATATAACTTAGCTACCCTTTATTCCATAGCTTAATCGGTTCTAGCGCCCCCCTATACTATTTTAACCAACCCGTTTATATCCATTCTTAGTAGTTATACTACTGCCGATATAAGGTCCGTAACGCTCTACTAAAAAGGGAAGTAGTAGGAGATGGTAATAAAGAGTGTAAGGAGGATAAAGAAGGGAGGTTTTTTATTAGCCTTTTTATAAGTGTCCTTAATAGGGGCTATCTCCTTTTAGAGAGCTTTTACTTCTTTAACTAACCCTTTTAGGACATCTTTTACCTTTTCTTTTCCTTTTATAAAGGGATGTTCTCCTACTAGGATACTCTATATATAGTCCTCTAGCTATTTAACTTATTCCTTTTTTTCTTTTTTTCTTCTCCTTTCTCTAGCCCTTTATAGGCCTAGGTTAGGCTTTTTAAGCCTTTTATAGGTGTTGTTTTTTTTTTAAAAAAAAAGGGAGGGAAAGGTATACTAGCTATACTACATTAGGATTTTTTTTTGGGCGCGTTATTGCAAACGAAAATCGGGGTCTGCAAAACCTGCGTAAGTTACAATTTTGGCAATTTGCGGCGATTTGTAGCAATTTGCTACAAACATATAGGCTACCTATATACGCGCCTGCCCTATCTATATGTTTGTAGCAAATTGCTGCAAATTGCTGTAAATACTAAAATTGCGACTTACGCCTGTAGGTTTTACAGACCCTGATTTTCGCTTGCAATAACGTGCTTAAAAAAAATCCTAATGCAGAGGCTCTGTATAAGGCTCTATATAAAGCTTTACACAAATTTATATACAAAGCTCTATATAAAGCTCTATATAAAGCTTTGCATAAGGCTCTATATAAGGCTCTACACAAAGCTCTATATATAGAGGCTCTATACAAGGCTCTATACAAGGCTCTATATAAAGCTCTATATAAAGCTCTATATAAAGCTTTATACAAAGCTCTGCACGAAGCTTTATACGAAGCTCTATATAAAGCTTTACACGATGCTCTATACAAAGCTCTATATAAAGCTCTATATAAAGCTCTATATATAAAGGCTTTATATAAGGCTCTACACAAAGCTCTATATAAGGCTCTACGCGAAGCTCTATATATAGAGGCTCTACATAAAGCTCTATATAAAGCCTTTATATATACGCGCGACATATTACTATTAAGTCCCCGCTATATTCCTAATAGCCTCTATATATGCCTCTGCTAAGTATACCCCTTATATACACCTAGGTAGCCACCTTATTTTTTACCCTTCCTTATATTCTACCTAGGAAGACACTAGAATAATAGCTAGTAGATAACTATTACCGGAGCCAGACGACTATTGCTAGAGCTAGATAACTATTGCTAGAGCTAGATAACCGTCAGAGCCAAACAACCGTCGTTAGAGCTAGACGACCGTTGTTAGAGCTAGACAACCGTTGCCAGAGCTAGATAACTGTCGCTAGAGCTAGACGACCGTTAGAGCTAGATAATCGTTATTAAAGCTAGACAACCGTTGTCAGAGCTAGACGACCGTCGTCAGAGCTAGACAACTGTTGTTAGAGCTAGACGACCGTCGCTAAAGCTAGATAACCGTCGCCAGAGCTAGACAACCGTTGTTAGAGCTAGATAACCGTCGTCAGAGCTAGATAACCGTTATTAGAGCTAGATGACCGTCGTTAGAGCTAGACGACCGTCGCTAAAGCTAGATAACCGTCGCCAGAGCTAAACGACCGTCGTCAGAGCTAGACAACCGTCATTAGAGCTAGACGACCGTTGCTAGAGCTAGATAACCGTCGCTAGAGCTAGACGACCGTCAGAGCCAGATAACTGTTATTATTGCTATATAACCGTCGCCAGAGCTATATAATAACCGTTTAAACAACTAGCTAGCGAATACAATAAATAATTTAATTAATTAATTGAATTAAGGTAATATAGATAGGTAGGTATAGACAGGTAGGTATAGACGGACGGATAGATAGGTAGGTAGGCAAGTAGGTAGGTAAGTAGGTAGGTAGGTAGATAAATAAGTAGGTAAGTAAGCAGGCAGGTAGGCAAGCAGGTAGATAGGTAGGTAGATAATTTAAAGCCTTTATAAGAGGCTTCCCTATTAACGCCTAAAGTAAATAGCTCTATATTTTATATAGTTATAATATAAATATATTTAAAAGTATACTATAGAAATCTATAGAAATATATAATAATTTGGTTATTATATAATATAATTATAATTTATATAGTTATAATTTGTACAGTTTTTATAATTTGTACAATTTATACAGTTTTTATAATTTATATAATTTGTATAGTTTTTACAATTTATATAGTTTGCGCGCTATTTATTTATAGGGTAGCGTTTTACTGCAATTTATTTATAGGGGTAGCATTTTACCGCAATTTGTTATTAGGTGCTGCGATTTTGTTATAAAACGTGCGTTTTACGCAAATTGCTATCAACCATATCCACCTGCCGTAAACCGCAACAACGAGCCCTAAAAAAAATTTCCTAATATAGCTATAAAAGTTATTAGTTTTATTATCTTTATTATAGGTTTTTAGTTAAGGAATACTAAAAGTAAGATCCGACCTATACTGTCCTATAGGGGTTCCTTTCCGTCTTATCCTGTCCGTACGGTCAAGCTAAGAGTAAGGATCTCGTCTATTACTAATGCAGCGGCGTTACGTCGTGGCTAGAGGGCGCTTTTAAATGCGTTGTCCTTAACGCCGTTAAAATAGCAGAGTTTTCGCGGGTCTTAGCGTGCTAAGAATTAAAAAACTATAAAGACAACTTATCACGAATAGAGGAATAGTTTTAAGAACTACCTAACGTCTTCTTACCTAGGCTCTAATCTAGGGCTATAAGCTAACGCTTGCATTTGCTAGTAGAAGTAATAGGTAGATCTAAGGGGACAATAGGGCACCTCTATACTTATTCCACTCTAAGACTGTCTAGCAGTAAGGGTATAGGAAGAATCTTAACACCATTAACTATATTTAGCGACGTTAATCCTCCCTTTCTACGTAGCGGCGTTAACCTTTCTCTAGGTAGCGACGTTAATCTAAAACAGACTAAAAAAGAGCTAGGACGAACCTATACGTAGTAGCGTTAACCTTTCTCTAGGTAGCAACGTTAATCTAAAACGGACTAAGAAAGAGTAAGGATAAACCTATATAGGTAGGCTAGAATAGACTTAGATATAGGTGTTAGTTAAAATAAGAGGACAATAAATTTGGTTAGTAGGCGGCTAAGGGATAATAGCTGCGCGGCGTTGAGTTATTATGGGCCCACGCCTATAAGATACGGTCGGCCTATTATTATAAGAGCGTTATAGGTAACGCGAAGCAGCTTATAACGGCTATGGGGTATAGTATATAATAGCAGCGACGGATAACTCTAGGAACCTTACCCCTTTACTAGGCTCTAACTCCTAGTAGACCTATCTTAAAGGAAGGATTAACACCTTGTTAACAACACTATCTATATAGCCTAAAAGGACAGACACGCGTGTTGGTTTATCTAGGTAGGGTAGGCTGTAAGGATAGGCTTATAGAGCAAATTAGGTGCACATAGGCAGTAGCTAGTTTTGGCTGGCTAGCTGCTGTGAAAGCAGATAGACGTTAAGGGGCGTCTAAAGTGGAAAACTATAGTAGAGGGCCCTGGTAAGAGGGCCTCCGCAACTCTGCTTTATATATAACTCTTATAGCTTTATAATGCAAATGTATTCTGGCTTATATAAATATAGCACCTAGTACTTATCGCCAGAGTGGATAAAGCCTAAGGAGATAAGTAAAGCTAAGCTGCGCCAGCTAGACGTAGTATAGAACTTATGCCTTCGCACTGTTACGGGGGCGTATAAATTAACGCTAATAGTAGTACTAGAGTATGAGACGGGGTTCCCGCCGCTTTAAATACACCTAGAGGAGCTAGCTATAGCCTACGCGGAAAGGACGTGGGAGGGGCTGGTAAGAGAGCATATTAAAAGGGAGTGCAACACTATACGGGCTATAATAGCCTATTAGCTCCGGCCCAGAATAAAGCTACTAATGCGGCCTACCAGACGGGATAAGTTTAAGAGGATAGCGGCCGCTATTTTAGGGATAGATAAGCGGCTAGCGGACCTATTTAAAGCGCAGTATAGGAAGAGCAGAAGGGCTAAGGTATAAAAGGCGTTTAAAGAGCAGTAGAAAAGGGAGTGGGAAAAGTACTAGAGCATACTTACCTACTGTATAACGGCCTAGGCCGAGCTATAGAATAAGAAGGCCTTTAAACACCACGTAAAGCTTACTAAGGTAAAGAGTATAATTAATATACTACTTAAAACTAAGTATATAGGGCTTAATAGATACCTCTACTACTAAAAAGTACTAGGGCACCCAATACCGGCCTACCTATGCGGCTATAACTAACAATTAATAATATACGTAGTGGTATTCTGCCCTAGATACGCCGCTAGCCGAGTAGAAATATATTACTGTGCCGGAATATCTATATATAAAGAACTCCTAACTAAGCCTAAGGCTACTAAGGTAGTTATGGACTGGTTTATACAGATAAACTTCCTATTATATCTCTTACTAGCTAGAGAGCTAGCTAGGGCGAAGGAAGGAGGCTAAGAAGCGCGTTAAGAGGAGGAAGAGAACTATGGAGGAGCCTAATCCTAATACCTACCCGTCCCTACCGCCTTAACTCCATTAACCTCTATCGCTTTCCACCCCTACCGTTTTCTACCTCTACCGTTTTCCACCTCCACTATATTCCACCTCCACCGTATTCTACCTCTACCGTATTCTACCGTATTCCACCATATTCCACCTACCCCGTTAGTAGAATTTAGCAGAATTTAGTAGAATTTAGTAAAATATAACAGGACCACCTTAACCTCTACTGTATTCCACCTACTTATTAGCAGAATATAGCAGAACTTGGTAAAATACAGCAGAATATAGTAAAATATCTACCTCCCTACTATAAACTTTCGACACCACCAGCCTTGCGGGCCACTAGCCTACGCCCTACTTAAATGACGGGAGCAACTAGGAATATACTATAGGACTAACCCTAAGACACCGAACCTAGGCCTAGCTATACACCTATTAGACGGACCCAGGAGTATATATTAAGATGGCTTTTCTATAGCGCCTTAAGGAGACATCTACTCGTGCTTAGTAGTTACTAATTAGAAGAGAGGCCACATAGGCCACGTAATAGAAGAAGGAGAGGTTTTACCCGGCTCTGTATGGTTCCCCTCTTATATATATAATATACCTATATAGACCCGCTATATGGACCCTAATGGGAACCGCAACAGCGTAATTGAATATTATTATTATTATAGGTTTTTAGTTTTTATTTTATTTTAAAAGACTAAGAATATTATCTATTAGTATGACTTTTACAACGTGCAGAATACATATATTACAATAATATATACTATACGGTATTGTAGATAGATAATTAATTCTCTAAGATCTACGCGTCGTGAGAGGTAAGGCTTATCGCGTGTTCTCCACTAGCGCCTTAGCCGCCCTTACAATATATCTAACACTTCTAGCTATACTGGGAATACTTTAGAAAACGTGAAGATCTGGTATCCTACAACTGTGCAATTTAAAAATCTATATACGCACTTCTCCTTCCTTCCTTCCTTGCTGTTATAGTACAGGTTGTAATAGTACTAGGTAGTGTTATAGGTATAAGCAGATTGCTATAGGTTGCCGTAGATTGCTGTAGATTACGGTTACGTAACATAGAGATTGTATACACCCTCTTTGCCATATTTATACGTTAATTGACTAGGTTACTAATATAGTGCGTTTTACCCATTCTACTGTCTTTAACTTAATTCGGTTTATGTTAATAAGTCGCTTAAGGGCTAATAATGGTTTGCTTTTAGTTATAGCGTCCGCAGGGTTACTATCTCCGTTAATCCATTTAACTTCCGCTATTTCGCGTCTTTTATATAACTGGCGTAGGCACATGACATTAATTATAAGTCTCTTCTCTTATATAGTTCTTAGTTTAACAAGGCATTTATAAATTAACTTAGAATTAGTGCAAAGAATAAGTGGGAGGCTAATATTAAGTTGCAATTCGATTATGGCCTTAATTGCAGCGCCGATGTTAAAACTATAGGCCATAGCATATAATTCGGAGGCTAGTACGCTTCTAGTAATTCTCTTACACTTAACTAAGGACCAGTAGACAATATTCGCCTTATTTAATAAGTCTGCTAGTACTAGGATATATCCAATCTGTAATAAGAGGTCTTTATTATTTGTAAATAAGGAATTAGTAAATATAAGTAGTTAAAGTATCTTTATATCAAGCTTAACAAAGCTTAAGCCTCTTATTAAGTTCTTAATTTGCCACTAAATTCTCTTATTAAGTAGTTTTACATCTTTCTCGTTAGGGTTAATTACCTAGGCAGTGTAGGATAAATTAAAAGAAGCTTTAGGCTGGCATACGGACGCAATATAAGCTCCTCTTGCTCATTGGGCGATATATTGGTCCTTAGGTATAAGTGCTATATAAATAGTGCCTCTAGAACTAGTTGTTATAGTAGCTTCCTTAATATTAATAAGGGTTAAGTTCTGGTATTAGCGCTCTTATATAAGCGTAATTATATAATCCTATTATTAGACAATGCCTCCATTAAACTTAATTAGGTATTCCAGTATAAGTTACTCGCGTTCTTTAGTTAGGAACTTAGCTTTCTTAATCTTCTCCTATTCCGAAGCTGTAAAAACTAAGTTAGCTAGTAGGAGGGTGTTATTAGTCTGTAAACCAACTATTCCAAAACTTATAGTGTTGTTAAGGTGAAGTAGGCAGGGGTTATAAGTGGATTGGCTTATGTTTAGTTCTTTAATATAGTGGTTATAATAAGTCTTAAACCAATAATTGCCTGCCTTAGGAATGCTGTATAAAGGTCTAACGACTTTTAAAATTGTGCCTTATAAGACTCTAAGTGCTGTACTAAGTTTAAGAGGTGCTTTAATATAAAAGTCTTGGTTTAGTTTCGTAGTTAATTATATATAGGCCTATGAAATGTCTTATAAGTAGAGATATGTACCATCGTTTTAAGTTATAGCTGTAATGCAAAGAATAAGGCGTTGGCTGACTCGTTAAATTGTAGGTAATTAGGTTAGTATAAGGTCTTTCTTTAGGTTGTTATAGGCCTGTATAACTAGTCTTAACTTCTTAAAGGCTTTATTAGTACCGGGGTTTTTAATCTTGTTAATAAATCTAGAGTTAAATACTCTATTGCCTTATAGTATATCCTTATAGTTAACTAATTTAAAAACTCCTTTCTTAAGCAATCCCTTAATCTCCTTCTGGCGTGATGCTATAAACTAATTAGGATTTATAAGTTGATCATTATCCTCATCCTGTAAATAAATTAAGATGTTCGCGGTATTTGCTTTAATAGGGTATTTACGTAGTCTACCTCTTCCGCGTTTAACGGGTTAAGGTCTAGGCTTAGTTTAAGGTTAAGGTTTAGGCTCGGTTTAAGGTAAAGGTAGTTTAATATTATTATCTTCTAGTTGCGTATCTTCTGTAATTTCGGGGTTTACTATATATGGTTTAACAACTGTGCTGCGGAAGTTAGTGGGTCCGTAGGGAAGTTATATAGTATAGGTCTTATTTTTAATACTAAGTAGGTTGTGCGGACCAGACCAGTAGCTAGGTTGGCCTATAGGTCCTTCTCTTTATACCAATATAGGTAAGTTAAGCGGTAGGTTATAAATCGCGGTTATCTTGGGTCCGTTACGCATATTAAGGGCATCTGCCACTTGGCGCTCAGCTCTAAGCTTCTTAACTTCTTCTATAGCCTTTTTAAGAGCTACTGCTCGTTTTATAACCGTAGGATTAGGTGCGTCGGATTCCACTATATATAGGTAAGCTCCGAATACTAATAAGGTAGGTATAAAACCATTAGGGCCTACGGAGTTATTAATTGCTTTAAAAGCCATTTATAAAGCTATATTTTTATTAATATCTAGTAGTTTCGCAATAATAATGTAGTATATGCGACGGAGGGGGCTATAGTAACGTTCTACTATTCTAACTAAATTGTGGGCTTTGATAGGTACGCCTTTTATAACTATTTTGAGTATTATAGCGTATTGTTTAAATTCTTTGCTTATAAAGTTCTTGCCTATATTATATATAATAATATTAGGGGGTCCTAGGTATGTGTCGATCTAGTATATTTGTAGTACATCCCATATATGCTTGGCGCTAATGCTTTACAGCTATCTACTGGCTTAAAATCGTGTTCCTTTATTAACAATGTATAGTAGAGGTATACTATTAATATACATAATATTAACCATGATTAAGTAGTTGAAATTAATATTATTATATAAGGTAAATCTAAATCTACCAGGCGACTTTCTATATTTTTAATAATGGTGGCAGTAACATGTAAGATGGTCCAAAGTCTTACTATTAATGTCGTGCCCTAAGCGTTTAAGTATTCGTATAAGACGCTTAACTAAAGGGTGGCCGAAGCGACGATATAGTCGTCTCAATTTAATGTCAGTTAAGTAGCAAGGGTTTTAATTAAATGATATAGTTAAGTAGTTATATAGGGATGTGTTCTAAAGGAGGAATAGATAGCTAAAGCGATATATAACTGGTACTTCGCTCTAAGGGGTAATTAGTATATTTTTTAGGTTGTTGAAGTATACTTATAGTTAATCTATATCTACCAGGTAGAGTAAAAATAGGGTATCAACTTTAACAATATAAAACTTAATTATGCCGATTAGGGTAGTTACTTTAGTTAATCTAATTAATGAGGTTAATCTAATGCCGAATTATACATTAACTATACCTTATATAGTGGTATTAAGTTATACACCAGTATCAAGTCTTTAGAATGCTAGGAATTGGCCGTATTCTACTATAGATTGTTTAGATACTCCTATGTTAATTATTATGCCTATAAAGTAGTCTACAGTATAGCGGGACGTGGATGTGGTTGTATTGTAGGTAAAGGGGTCCTAGTTGGTTATAAGAGGTGTTATATTGTCTATAGTTATAACTAAATAGCTAAAGGCTTTATTAGCTAGGGTAGCAGCTATAGAAGTTGCTTTATACTATTCTACTTGGCTGAAAGAGGTATAGAAGTAGTTAATGTTTAGTTAAGAGTTCTTGTCGGTTGCCTTATGATTTATATTAATAGTTAGTGCTTAGAAAGCTTCCTTAAGCTCTTCTTCTAAGTTAATATCGTTATCTTCGTAGTCCATAATATATTAATTGAGTCGTTTATTAAATTAGTTGTTAAATTTACTAAACTTATCTCTATTGGCGGTTCTAAACTTAGCTTTAGACTCTTCTTATTCTTCTTAGGTATAGTTCTATAATTAGTAGCCTTCCTTATTATATATAAAGCAACGTGGTTTATAACATGGAGAGAAATAAGGGCGGGTGCAGTCGCGGTTGTAGTTTTAGTCGTAAGTTTGGTTTCGATATTAGTTATAGTTTTAATACTAATTGTGGTTATTCTCCCTTCTAAAGTACCGACGATCTATGTAGTAAGCTTAAGTTTAAGCTTGCTTTAGGTTCTGTTTTTTATAAGCCGTAATTAAGGACTATAGTTTATTAATAAGGGGGCCTAGTTCTTAAGGTGGGTCTAATATAGCGAATTAGCATATATAAATTCCCTAGCAAGATATAATAAGTTTATTAGTTAGGAATGGTATTATTTATAGTTCTAGGGTAAGGCCATGCTGTAGTTAGGAGAGTGTATTAATTAATATTTAGAGGTAATCGCTAGTTAATTTGTCTGTATTCTTATCCATTATTATCCTTAATAAGATTATATTCCATTCACTAAGGTTTTTATATTCTAAGCTAGGGCCTTTAAAGAAATTATAAAGGTGCCTATAAGCGTCTTTAAATAAGAGATTACTAAGTCTACTATTAAAGTACTAGTTTAAGGCTAGACCTATTAACATAATTAGTAAAGCTTTATTATAAGCCTCTTATAGAACATTAGATCGGTTATAGATGTTATAAAAGATAGTAAGTTTATAATTAAAGCTGCCATTTATACTATTGTATTTAAGTTCCTCTATATATATCTTTACTGCGTTAGAAATCTCTTTGCCCTATTCTAGTATAGTTAGCATCTATAGGAGGGGAGCGGTTTAGGGTCATAGGGTTATATACGGTAAAGGTCCTACTAGTGTTCCTCTAGATAGTGGTGGGGTTATAGTTTAGACACTTAATGGTTGTTATGGTTAAAATGGGGTTATATAAACTATTAGGTCTTATAATACTTTGTAATTAAGACCGCGCTTAAGTGTATTATTTATTTTATTTAACTAAAACCCGTTTCCATCTAGCTTATTATATACCTTATTTAAGTTCTCTTAAGTCTAGGAATATTGGCGTTCTTTCTAGGTTAATTTAAACAAGAGTTGCGCATATATTGTGCGTTTTTCCTTTATGCGTACGTATACTCCTTTATATTGCAGGAAGGTATATATGCTTTAAACGTGCTATGCATTTACTTTTAAAAATATATTAACACTAAATGTTTTAAAATCGTCTTAGAAGGAGGACTAAAGTCTATTGTCTATTAACTTGTACTTGTTGTATTCCCATAACTTAAACAGTGTAAAGTCTATAAGGTCTTTGCTAGTTGCCGTTTATATATTAATCCCGTTCCTCTATTATTCTATTTCTGCCTTCTAGTCTATAGGTATAGCCATCTTAAAAGAAATAAGGAAGATGCGTAGAATAGTTTAGGGGACGGTTTGAGTAGTCGTTTAAGGGATAGTTTAAGTAGTGGTTAGGGTGGTCGCGTTCTTGGTATAGTCATGTTCTTAATGTGGTCACGTTAACTACTGGTACAGTGGTCTGTCTCTAGTTAAGGTGGAGCGTCAGATATCTTCTAAATCTAGGGTAGATTTAAGGTATTTCCGGGTAAAGTAGAGCGTTAGACGTCTTCCAAATCCAGAGTACTTTAATTCTCTTCAACTAAAATAGGGCCTTTGTAAGGTGGAGCGTAAACGTCTTCTAAGCAAGTATGTATCTCCTAATCTATACGCGCTCACTAATTAGTGTTAGTATGACTTTTACAATATACAGAATATATATATCACAATGATATATACTATGCGGTGTTATAGATGGATGATTAATTCTCTAAGATCTACGCGTCGCGAGAAGTAAGGCTTGTCGCGTGTTCTCCACTAGCGCCTTAGCCGCCCTCACGATGTGTCTAACACTTCTAGCTACATTATCTTTTTTCTTCTATCCTAAATAAACTAGGAGAAGGAAAAGGGGTAGAAAAAGTAAATATAGACTTATTATCACTTATTTCTATAAAAGAATGTTTTTAATACCTACTAGACTTTAGTATCTTATAAGGGGCTTTTTTTCTAGTTTTTATAGTAGATAATAAACTTCTTAGGTCTCTTATCTCCTAATCCTAAAGGTAAAAAAACTAGGCAAAAAGCCTTACTAGTTTTCACTATCCTTTTACGCTCTTTCTCCTTATTAATCTTACTAGAAGATTTCTAGAGAGGTTAGGCTTAAAGGTAGTAGAAAAACTCGCTAAAAAAGACTAGTATAGTTCCTTTCTTTTCCTATTAGAAGTAGAAAAAACTACTAAAAAAAGGACTTGTTAAGCTTTTACTACATCAGGATTTTTTTTAGGCACGTTGTTATAGCCGAAATCTGGGGTCTGCTTAACTCGCTTAAGTCGCAATTTTAGCAACCCTAATTTTCGGCTGCAACAAAAATACCACAAAAGCTCTGCATAAAGCTCTGCATAAAGCTCTGCACGAAGCTCTACACAAAGCTCTACGTACTACACGTATCTCTGCCTATGTAGCCGCCTTATTTTTTACCCTTCCTTCCTTACATCCTCCCAACCTAGGGAGGCACTAGAACGGCAACCAGCAGAGGACCGTTGCTAGAACTAGGTGACTATCGCTAGAACCAGACAACCGTTACCGGAACTAGACGACCGTCGCCAAAGCCAGACGACTGTCGCCAGAGACAGACGACCGTCGCTAGAACCAGACGACCGTCGCCAGAACTAGACGACCGTTACCAGAACCAGACGACCGTCGCCAGAGCCAGACGACCGTCGCTAGAACTAGATAACCGTCGCTAGAGCTAGACGACAACGACTAGCTAGCGAACACTATAAACGATTTGATCGATCAATCAAATCAAGGTAGTATAGACAGGTAGGCATAAACAGGGAGATGCTAACGGGTAGGCAGATGCAGACAGGTAGGCAGATATAGACAGGTAGGCAGATGCAAACAGGTAGGCGATGTAGATAGGTAGGCGATGCAGGCAGGTAGGTAGATAGGCAGGTAGGTAAGTCAATAGGTAGATAGGTAGAAGAGAACCATCGCTATATTATATTAAATTATCTAAAATAAATAATATTTATTTTGCTAGCCTTATAAATAGCTTTAAAGTAGCTTTTATTTATTTAAAATATGCTATTAGTATAAAAAGAGGTAAATATAATTGTGGTTGCCAAATGCGTAGATTGCTAGTAGGTTGCGCGCAGGCTGCGCGCAGGCTGCGTGTTAAAAAAACCACGACATAGGCTAGTCGGTCGAGTTACCAAATGCCCTCAACTGCGCGCCAATTGCGTTAACCACCAACCATTGAGGCCATTGGTAGGGTACCATATTTTGCCAATATAGGCACCTTATAGAAAACCATTGCGCTAAGGTAGAAAGGTCCCTTTAATAGTAAGAGATTGCGATAATATAAACCTCTAGGTAAGATAGCTAAATAAGCCCTAATACCCAGATACGCTAGGAGCTTAAAAACTCTTATATACCTATAATTACCACTAAAAAAAACATAGATACCCTCTATAATAGTTATAATACTACTAAAAAGTAACTAGAGCCCCTCTAGCCCTACCTAGGCTAATTAGAAGATTAAGCGCTAGAGGTAACTTTAAAATCTTCCCCTAAGCTAGAAATGCTAGAGAAATATATTAATATATTTAACTAGGGACCTAACTAAAACCCTCTTAGAAGACTACTAGCCTATAATTAGTATAGTAATAGTATATAGACTGCTTATAAGCAAAGCGGGCCTACCCCTTTAGGAAATTAAACCTAGACACTAACTTAAGACCTAAGGCTTATTATAAAACCTACACTAGCTACTAGTGCTAATACTACCTCTATAGCAGGAGCTTCCCTAGGCCTAAGTTTAGAAGGTTAGAAGCTCTATACTAATCTCTTTTAAGATAGATATTAAAAAGCTATTATAAGGCTCTTGGAAGCTATTAATAAATATATTAGAACCCTTTAAGGGTAAATCTATATCTAGTAGGGTTTAATCTAAGCTAAGTAAATTCTTTTATGACCTAATTAAGGTTAAGGGCTTTTTAGGGATTACCTAGTACCCACCTAAGAAGGTATAGAAGACTTAAAGAGGCACCTATATAATAAATAGAAAAAGGATATAAACTAACTAGCTAAGGCCTCTAGTAGTTTAGAACTCCGTTATATACCTAACGCCTAGTATTTAGATAATTGGGTTCGCAAGGTAGATAACTTCTTTAAGATACTAATAATATAAGATAATACTAGAGAGCGTATATACTAGATTATTAGTAAAATTAAAGACTAATTACTAAACCAGATTGCGCTTAATTAACTTAATAAAGGGCAAATTACTATATAGCTATAGCTGCAGACCTTCCTAAAGGGTTAGACTTAAGATCTGTATATTATATAATATAATAACGCAAAACAATTCTAGAATAGTATTGTTAGGTAAAAACCTAAGTATATAGTTATATAGCTACGAGGCACAGGCGACTCGCATATAACTTGTCTATAAGCATATGCAAAGCACGTGCCCCTAGGGAAACCCCTTCCTTACCTCGCACCTCAGACGACTCCTTCTCCCTTAAGGATTCGTCTACTTATACAATATGCCCTATTGTTCTATTATTGGACTCCCTATCTACATCCTTACCTTATAAGTATATAACTAGACTATTAAGATTTCTATTAGTTTATAAACTTTATAGAAACTTATACTTAATAGATAAATCTAAAGCCCTTTAAGAATAAGGACGACAGCGTCTATAAAAAGGAAAAGATTGGATTTATTTAGGCTAGAATTAAGTTAGTAATTTATAACAAAATAAAGCGCGTAGGAGCTCTACCGCGGATTACCGTATATAAAAATGTCTATTTAAAGCGAAGTCACGCCTTCCCTCCAAACAGCAACATCAATATCTATCATAATTAGCCTTTTAGCTTTTCGCTTTGAAATAAGGCTTATTTAATAGAGATTTTGTTGTTTATTCGTCTTATAGCCTTAATAATACTATGCCGTACGGCGTTATGTTATCGTCGCGATAAAACATCTTACCCCTAGAGGATCGCGAAGTTTCGCGTCACGTCTTTCCACAGCAGCTGTTAATAAGTAGTCTTTCCTGACAATTTTTCCTATAGGGTTTTTCAACAGGTTTTAAATTAACGCTTTCCAGCTTTCTCCCTTCCTCCTTCCTATATTGGTTATTAGGCGTAGGCCTTATACCGCTAGGTTCGTTATTAATAGCCTTTAATATTACCTAGGTTCTAGGTTACCTAAATGGTCTTTTAATAATACCCTACGGGCGTAAAAAAGACGAGATATATTCCTACTTCTATATTAGTTATAGGGCAGGCCTTATACCGCTAGCTTCTAACAGTACGCGTTATTTGGGGCAATAAGTGTGTAATTATCTACCACTGCTTAAGATAGTAGGGAACCTACTATACAATACAGTAGGCTGAGATAATTACCCTCTTCTCGGGCCTATACCCCCAATTAATACATTATTTAGAATATATCTCTATCTCTACGAGTAAGTGAATAGATAAAAATGTCTATTTAAAGCGAAGTTACGCCTTCCCTCTAAACAGCAACATCAATATCTATTACAATTAGCCTTTTGGCTTTTCGCTTTCCCACCCTCCACCCTATAGATAGATTTTGCAGCCTCTTAGGCTTGCGGTAGGCCCAAGGGGGGCAATAAGTATATAATTATCTACCACTGCTTAAGACAGTAGGGAACCTACTATGCAATACAGCAGGCTGAGATAATTACCCTCTCCTTGGGCCTATACCCTTAATTAATACATTATTTAGAATATATCTCTATCTCTATAAGCAAGTAAATAGATAAAAATGTCTATTTAAAGCGAAGTCACGCCTTCCCTCTAAATAGCAATATTAATATCTATCACAATTAGCCTTTCGGCTTTTCGCTTTCCCACCCTCCACCCTATAAATAGATTTTGCAGCCTTTTAGGCTTGCGGTAGGCCCGAGGGGGGTAATAAGTGTGTAATTATCTACCACTGCTTAAGACAGTAGGGAACCTACTATGCAATATAGCAGGCTGAGATGATTACCCTCTCCTTGGGCCTACACCCCCAATTAATACATTATTTAGAATATATCTCTATCTCTACGAGCAAGTAAATAGATACGGATTTTAAATAAGCGGTTCTAAATACTAAGGATGTGGTAAGGAACTAGACCTCTTTTAGTAAGAAGTTAGAGGGTAACTAAAAGCGTAAGTATTCTAGTAGTAATATAGGGCAAACCTAAGCTTTAAAGAAGCCGTTCTTAAGGAGAATTCTAAAAGGGTTAAAATTAGGGGCCCTAAGTAATAGAAAAGACTTTTAAGGCCAACCTAATACCTACCTAGCACCCTTATGGAAATATTCTAAGAAGCTAAAAGGAAATTTCCCTAAAGGCAAATCTTATTAGAAGAATAAGTTAGGTAATAATCGCACTAATAGTCTAAAAAAGAAAAGTCCTAGTTAGAGATATCTCCTAGCTATAACTAGGGCAAGATATAGAAGAAAAGACCCTCTATATTGCTGTTAAGCTAGAAATAATACTCCCTATAAGTAAGACACGTTAGTTCTAAGTACTATATAATAGCGGCGCCGAAATCAATCTTATATAATATAATTTGGTAAAGGAGCATAAACTTATCCTATTGCTAAGGTGGCGGAAACCTATTATAGGCTTCCTAGATAAGCATTAGATTAAACTATATAGCGCCTATAAGCTTATAGTATTAGTGGCCGACATATATAACCGCACTAAGGTAGTTAGCTCACAACTCTTCTAGGCGGCTAACTTTAAAGGTTATAATTTTATCTTTAGCTTGCGGAAGTAGATTTTAAGATATACTTTAAATAGGAGCCTTTAAATAATAGAATAATAAAGAATTAGAAGGGCGTATATTACT
>Ga0307515_10003828_pt1 | contig 31460 bp, 29 predicted proteins | sample 17_EM_MG_FD_194513 | JGI IMG/M metagenome (GOLD analysis project Ga0307515, IMG submission 194513) | Populus trichocarpa ectomycorrhiza microbial communities from riparian zone in the Pacific Northwest, United States - 17_EM | ecosystem: Host-associated > Plants > Roots > Unclassified | place...
AGATCGGCAGGCCGAGTTCGCGGGCGAAGGCGAAGTCCTGGCGGTTGCGCTCCGGGGAGGTGAAGCACGGTCCGCGCAGCGCCATGCCCATTCGTAGCCGTCCGGTGCCGGTGTTGCCGTTGCCGTCGCCGCTGCCGCTGCCGCTGCCGCTGCCGGGGAAATGCTCGTCGCGCATGCGCCGGGCGTCGAGCGGGTGCGGCGGGTTCGGGTCGTCGTCGGCCGGACCGGGGCCGCCGTAGAAGAACAGGCCGCGGATTCCGGATTCGCGCAGGCCGCGCAGGTTGGCGTCGGCGTGGTCGGCCGACTGCAGTGCGTGGGCCCAGTCGCCGATCGTGGTGATTCCCGCGTCCAGCGCTTGCAGCGCTCCCCACAGGGTGCCGGCGTAGATGTCGGCCGCAGTGTGGTCTAGCGAGATCCCGGTCAGGACGGCCGGTCCGTAGCCGTATCCGGTTATCTGCGGGGTGAACCCGGCGATCGCGCCCTGCCAGACGTGTCGGTGCGTGTCGATCAGGCCCGGGATCACCAGTCGGCCCCGCGCGTCGACGACCTCGGTGTCCGGCCCCGGGCGCAGGCCGACACCGACCTGCGTGATGACGCCGTCCCGCACGCGCACGTCACCACCGGGCACATCGCCGAGCGCGTCACCGAGCCCGTCGCCGAGCGTGTCGTCGAGCGTCACGACGTGGCCACCGGTGATCAGGATTTCTTTGGACATCGTCGAACTCCGTTTCAGTTGACGCGACTTCGGGGTGACAGGGCCGGTCGTATCGGACCGGGTCGGACGTATCGGAACCGGGTCGGACGTATCAGGACCGGGCAGGTTCATCGCGACGCGTGGATCGAGACGCCGGTGAGCCGGGCGCAGTAGTCGAGCAGGGCGTCCTGGACCTTCGCCTCGGACGCCTTGGCGGGCACGGAGCGCCGCTTCTGGTGGTAGAAGTGCCGGCCGGTGACTCGCGCGGCCTCGTCGTCGCTGACGGCGAGCCACGCCTGGGTGACCGGGCCCTGTGCCAGGTCGTCCGGCGCGCCGGGGCCGCCCATCCTGGTCGCGACCCACCCGGGTTCCACGGAGTTCGACAGCACGTCGGGCCAGTGCCGTGCGACACCGCGCGCGAGCAGGACGTCGAACAGCTTGCTGTCGCTGTACGCCTGGGCCCCGTTCCAGCGCCGGTCGGACCACTGCGCATCCGACAGATCCGCGTCCCCACCGCGCGCCATGCCCGAACTGAGGTAGACCAGCCGGTCGGGCCGCGTCATCAGCGCGGTCAGCAGGTAGGGCGCGAGGACATTGACCGTGAACAGCTGGGACAGGCCGTCGACGGTCTCCACGCGGCGCGGCTCGCGGTAACCGATGCCCGCGTTGTGGATGACGGCGTCGAACCGGCCCGCCGCGTCGGCCTGGGTGGCCACCGACCGGATCCCGTCGAGGGATCCCAGATCACCCACCAGCACGTTCTCGGCGGCGGGCAGGACCGCACGCGTATGCGCGGCCCGTGCGGTGTCGCGAGCGTGCAGGGTCACCGTGTGGCCTTGGCCGATCAGCAGGCGAGCGGCCATCAGGCCGAGGCCGTCGGAGGATCCGGTGATCAGGACGTGAGGCATCGTCGCACCTCCCAGAGGGCGTTCGAGATGTGTGCCGGGTTGTCGAGATGCGCCCCGAGCTATCGACAACCCGGGTTGTCGATCAGAACGCCGGCGACAGGCAGGAACCGGGATCCCGGCCCGCTGTCGCGGCACGTCCACTGTCGATCTGTCGACGCCGCCCTGTCCAAGACCCTTTACGTCCCCTGCGATGCCCGCGGGGCATCAACACGCCGCGCACCAGGAGAAGGACCGCCGACGACGCGTCATGCCCAGCGGGCATCACAGAGCGCGAAACAGGTCTTGGACGGCACCCGCGACCAGGCCGCACGGTGGAGTCACACCTGAACGATGAACAGCGAACGATGAACAGCGAGGGACAGCATGAAGATTTTCCTGACGGGCGGATCCGGCTACATCGGCCGGGCCACGATCGCCGAACTGGTGCGACAAGGCCACTCCGTGGAGGCGCTGGCACGCAGCGAGCAGTCCGCACAGGCTGTGACAGCCGCCGGGGCGATCGAGGTGCGCGGCGGACTCACCGACCTTGACGTGCTCAACCACGCGGCCGCCCGCGCCGAGGCGGTGATCCATCTCGCGCAGGCCAGCTCCGCGGACATGGATCTCGCCGCGGCCACGGCCATGCAGGACGGCGTCGGGGCCGGACCCTACGTGCACACCGGCGGCACCTGGGTCTACGGCGACACCGACGGCGTACGGGACGAGACCGCACCGTGGAATCCGCCCGGCGTGGTGGCCTGGCGCAGGTCGGTCGAGGACGCGGTCACGGCACGCGCCGCCGAGGGCGGTCGCCCCGTCGTCGTACAGCCCGGGCTGCTCTACGGAGGCGACAACCGGCTGATCGAACATTTCTTCATCGCCCCGGGTAAAATCAGGGGCGCTGTCCCGTACATAGGCGACGGCGCCAACCACTGGGGCCTCGTGCACATCGACGACATGGCCACGCTCTACGTCGCGGCGCTCTCGGCGAAGCCGGGATCGGTCTACATCGGGGTCGGCGAGGGCCACCCGACGATGAAGCAGGTCGCCGAAGCGGCGGCGCGCGGTGCCGGACTCGACGGCAGGACGGTCTCGATCACACTGGAGCAGGCCCGCGCCGAGATGGGGCCCGTCGCGGACGCGTTCGCGCTGGACCAGCGCCTCACCTCGGCCAAGGCCCACCGCGAACTGGGCTGGGCACCGACGCACGGCGACCCGCTCGCCACCTTCGAGCGCGGCTGATCACCCGGAGGAACCGCATGGACGTCGACCTGCGCAAGCTTCGCTACTTCCTCGCGGTGGCCGAGGAACTCCATTTCGGACGCGCCGCGGAGCGCCTGCACATCACCCAACCCGTGCTCTCCCGCCAGATCCGGGTGCTGGAGAGCGAGCTGGGCGTGGACGTGTTCATGCGCGACCGCCGCAGCACCGTGCTCACACCGGCGGGCGAACAGCTCGTCCACGACGCCGGGCCCCTGCTGGCGAACGCGGACGCGCTGCTGCGGCGGGTACGCGCCGCGAGCGAGAGCGTCACCCGCCTCACGATCGGGTTCATGCCGGGGATCACGTTGACCCCCGTCGTCCGCCTGCTGCGTGAGCGCCACCCCGGGCTGGACGTGCGGATGCTGCGCACCGGCTGGCACGACCAGGTGGAGGTGCTGCACGACGCCCGCGCGGATGTCGGCATCGTCCGCCTGCCGATCGACCCCGCAGGCCTGGAGATCAGGCCGCTGTTCACCGAACCGCGCCTCGTCATGGTGGCCTCGTCCCATCGCCTCGCCGGCAAGGAGACCGTGCGAGTCGCCGACCTCGCGGCCGATCACCTGTTGCAGGACCCCGACGCCGTCCCCGAATGGCGCGATATCGCGGTGGAACTGCGCACCGGTGAGCGCCGCCCGGTGCCGGCGATCCACAGCGTCGAGGAGAAACTCGAACTCGTCGCCGGCGGACAGGGGATCGCCGTGATCCCGGCGTCCACCGCGAACTTCTACACCCGACCCGGCGTCGAGGCGATCCCGGTCGACGACCTCGGCCCCAACCATGTCGCGGCGGCCTGGCCCACCGGGCGAACCACCGGCCTGGTCCAGGAGTTCGTCGACGCCGCCACCGCCCTGCTGCCCGAACAAGTCGTAGAAGCTCACTGAACGAGGGCAGGGCACGGCAGCCGCACCACGACCATGGACTCCCCCGACTCCTTTGACTAAAGTCAAAGAACTATGGAGCCAGTCACGAACCCGGTGTCACCCGCGGACGTAGCGGCCTTCCGTCACTTCAACCGCTACTTCACCCGCCGCATCGGCGCCCTCGACGACCACTACCTCGGCCAGGACCGCCCCCTCGGCGAGGCCCGGCTGCTCTTCGAGATCGGTGACGGCGTCTCGCTGCGCGAACTGCGCGGCCGACTCGCCCTGGACGCGGGCTACTTGAGCCGGATGGCGAAGTCCCTGGAGGCGCAGGGCCTGGTCCGGCTGACCGTACCCCCGCACGACACCCGCCTGCGCCTGATCGAGCTGACCCCGGCGGGCCGCGTCGAGGTCAAGGAGCAGAACCACCGCTCCGACGCGCTCGTCGCCGGCCTCCTCACCACCCTCACCGCACCCCAACGCACCGAACTCACCCACGCGTTGGCGACCACCCACCGCCTCCTCCGCCTGGCCGGCATCACGGTCACCCTCGTCGACGGCGCCGCCGAGGACGCCCGCGCCTGCCTCGACGCCTACGCCGCCGACCTCGACGCCCGCTTCCCCGAGGGCTTCGACAAGACGGATCTCGTACGGCCCGAGGAGGTCACCGGCGACGCGGGCGCGTTCTTCGTCGCGTACGAGGAGGGGCGGCCCGTGGCCTGCGGGGCGCTACGGACCCTGGAGCCGGGCGTCGGCGAGATCCGGCACGTCTGGGTGCACCCCGCCGCCCGCCGCCTGGGCCTGGCCCGCCGCATCCTCACCGAGCTGGAACTGGCCGCCGTAGAGCACGAGTTCACTGTCGTACGGCTGGACACGCACGCGGCGCTCACGGAGGCGCGGGCGATGTACCGGGCGTGCGGGTACGCGGAGATTCCGGCGTATGTGGACCATGTCTACGCGGACCACTGGTTCGAGAAGCGGCTGGGGCCGCCACCCCCCACAGCATCGTGAACGCCTTCACCTGTCAGGTGCTTGACCCGGCCTGTCGTTGCTCGACTCGTTGCTCGACGAGTTCGAACGTGATCTCGGCCCTGACCAGCCGGTCGATCAGCGCGTCGCCCATGGCGGCGGCCGGTGTGACCGGACCGACCGTCCGCGGCAGCTCGTCGAAGGCGAGGCTCATCGCGGCTTCGCCGAGGATCTTGGCCGTCTCGGTGTAGCCGGGGTCGCCGCCGGACACCCGGCAGACCACGTGCCGGCCGCCACCGGTGCCGTGGAAGGTGGCGGTGAACGTGCTCCTGGCGCGGACCTCCTCCGTCGGCCCCGCGCCCGAGTCCTTCAACCTGAGCAGTACCGACCGCAGCGGCTTGATCTGCGCGCCGACCAGCAGCGTGACGGCCAGGCCGATGATCCCGGCCGCGGCCGGAAAGCGGCGGGTTCCGATCCAGTGGCGGTATGTGAAGTCCGGTCCGTAGCGGTCGAGGAGCCGGCCCGAGTACGCGATGTTCTGACCGTCGACACCGGGAAACGGCACGAGCCAGAGTCCGAAGCGGCGCGCCGGCCACGCGCTCGGGTTCCGGGAGCGGCGCCCCGTCGGCCGGCCTTCGACGGCGGCACGGGCTCGGGCCGCGGCACGCCACTGACGTAGCCGCGCAAGGTAGTTGACCACCGTGTGGTACGTGCCGCCCGAGAAGTCCGCCGAGGTCTGGACGACCCCGTCGACGGTGATCGGTACGTCCTCGGGAAGGTGCTTGACGGTGAAGTACGTGCCGAGGTCGTGCGGCACCGAATCGAAGCCCGCCGAGTGCACGATCCTGGCGCCGTTGGCGGTGGCGGCAGTGCGGTACTTCACGAACATGGTGTCCACGAACTCCTGCTCCGCCGCGAGGTCGAGATAGTCGGTGCCCGCTTCCGCGCAGGCCTTCACGAGTGCCTCGCCGTACTTCAGGTACGGGCCCACGGTCGTGATCAGGACCCGGGTCGAGGCAGCGACCTTCGCGAGCGCGGCCGGATCGGCGGAGTCCGCCACGAGGATCGGCAGGTCGGGCAGACCCAGACCGTCCCGGACCGCCTCCAGTTTCCGGGCGCTGCGGCCGGCGATGGCCCAGCGGGCGCCGGGAGGCAGATGTTCGGCCAGGTACTCGGCGGCGAGCCGACCGGTGAAGCCGGTCGCTCCGAAGACGACGATGTCGTAATTGCGCATGACCATGACCCTGACTCTTGGCCATCGCCCGGTCGTGGGGGCAGGTGCCGATCGGCGCGGGACTTGTGCGTTTCGGCGGCCGTCAGTCCAGTCATCAGTCCGGCCGTCTCAGCCCGGACATCAGCCCGAACGTCTCAGCTTGGCCATCAGCCTGGCGGTCTCAGCTTGGCCGTCTCAGCACGGCGGTCCGGTACGCGCGCGGCCCCATCCCCTTCCAGCGCCGAAACGCGTGCGAGAAACTGGACACCTCCTGATAGCCGAGTCGTTCGGCGGCCTGGGCGACCGCGAGTCCTTCGGCGAGCATCTCCTCGGCGAGACGCTCCCGGATCTCGTCCAGCAGCTCGCGGTAGGAGGTCCGCTCGGCGGCCAGGCGTTCGCGGAGGGTGCGGGAACTCATCGTCAGTTCGCGGGCGACGTGTTCGGCCGTCGGCGGGTCACCGGGTCGCGCCAGCAGCAGGTCGCGCACCCGGCCGGCCACACCGGTGCGGGCGCTGCCGCGGTCGAGCAGTTCCCGGCACTGCTCCTGCGCGAGCGCCTGGGTGTGCGCGTTGGCCTGCGGCATCGGCAGGTCGAGCAGGGCGGCGTCCAGGGCGATCAGCGTCTCGTCGCCGCCGAACTCCGGCGTGACGCGCAGGACTTGCTCGTAGGGCTCCGGATCCGCGGGCGGGAACGCGAGCACCAGCCGGCGGACCTGGATCCGGGCGGAGAAGAGTTCCCGTTGCAGCGTGGCGATGACCGCGAGATCACGTTCGACGGTGAAGCGCCGCAACGGCTCGGGCACGTCCGGGGCGGTCAGCACCAACTGGGCCTCGTCGCCGGTGCGTCGGAGGTCGAAGCGCGACCAGGCGTACGTCAGGTCGAGGTACTGAAGGGCGATCTTGAGCGCGGCGCCGAGGGTCGGGCTGCTCACCAGGGCGAAACCCCAGAAGCCGAAGGACGTGAGGTGGAAGCGGCTGCCGGCCTCCAGCCCGAGATGGCCCCGGCTGTCGGTCGCCGCGAGCAGGTTGCCGACCACCGCCTGCTCCTGCCGTGCGGTCACCTCGGTTCCGGTATCGCTCAGCGCCGCTTCGGTGAGTCCGGTGCCGGCCAGGGACGCGGTCGCGGGCACCCCGAGCTCGACACCGAGGTCGACCAGCACCGACACGCTGGTCGGCGGCCGAGGAATCTCCCACTGAACCATCGGTGCCTCCGTCCGGGCCTCCGCCGAATCCCACAGCCTTCGAGCCCTCGCCGAATCCAACAACCCTCGCGCCCCCGCCGAATCCAACAGCTTGCGGGCCCCCGCCGAATCCAACAACCCTCGCGCCCCCGCCGAATCTAACAACTCCGGCGCCGACGGACACCTCCTCCCCGCTGATCGAGACGCGGAACATCGAGGTCAGGACGGATCACGGAAGGGCCTGAAAGATGGCGCACACCGCCTCGATCGCGATCATCGGCACCGGCTTCGCAGGCCTCGGCATGGCCGCTCGACTCAAGAGAGCCGGATTCCACGACCTGACGCTCTTCGAGAAGGCCGACGCCGTCGGCGGTTGCTGGCGGGACAACACGTACCCCGGCGCCGCATGCGACGTCCCCTCACACCTGTACTCGTACTCGTTCGCGCAGAACACCGCATGGTCCCGACGCTTCGCACCGCAGGCCGAGATCCACCAGTACCTGCGGGACACCGCGGACACGTTCGGCATCACGCCCCACATCCGCTTCAACTCCCCTGTGACGACCGCGGAGTTCGACGAGGAATCGGCCACCTGGACCATCACCCTCGAGGACGGATCCGTCCACGTCGCCGACATCCTCATCGCCGCCACCGGCCTCCTGAACCGTCCGCTCGTCCCCGGCATCCCCGGCCTCGACACCTTCCAGGGCGAGCAGTTCCACTCCGCGACCTGGAACCACGACTACGACCTGACCGGAAAATCCGTCGCCGTCGTCGGCACCGGCGCCTCGGCCGTCCAGTTCGTCCCGGCCATCGCGCCCCGCGTCGCGCGACTGACCCTGTTCCAGAAGAACGCCGCGCACGTCATCCCCAAGCCGGACCACCCCTACGCTCCGATCGCCCGCACCGCGTTCCGCAGGATCCCGGGCTTGCAGCGACTCTCACGCTGGCTCACCTACTGGCAACTGGAGCCACGCGGCGCCGCGTTCACCAGGTTTCCCCGGCTGCTCAAGATCGCCGACCGGCAGTTCCGGCGCCATATCGCGCGCCAGGTCACCGACGACGCCTTGCGCACCGCACTGACCCCCGAGGACCCGATCGGCTGCAAGCGCATCCTCCTCTCCAACGAGTACTACGGAGCCCTCACCTGCGACAACGTCGACGTCGTGACCTCGCCGATCACCGAGGTCACACCCACCGGCGTCAGGACCTCCGACGGCAGCCACCACGAAGTCGACGCGATCATCTACGGCACCGGTTTCAAGGCCACCGAAATCCTCGGCCCCCTGCACGTCACCGGACGCAACGGCCGGGTGCTGCACAAGGAATGGCAGGACGGCGCCGAAGCACACCTGGGCATCAGCGTCGCCGGCTTCCCCAACCTGTTCATCCTCTACGGCCCGAACACCGGCCTCGGCCACAGCTCGGTCGTCCTGATGCTGGAAGCGCAGATCAACTACGTGCTGCAAGCCGTCAGGCGGCTGGCCAAGGGCGACATCGCCTGGCTGGAGGTCTGGTCCGCCGTGCAGGCCGGTTCCAACGCCGCCCTCCAGCGACGCATCCGCACCAGCGTGTGGGCCCAGGAATGCGACAGCTGGTACCGGACCGCGGCCGGCAAAAACACCATCCAATGGCCCGGCTTCACCTTCGAGTACGCGGCCCGCACCCGGCGGCTCGACGAGTCCGACTTCCACCTCGAGCCCGTCGGCGCTCGTGGCCTCCCACCCAGGAGAAACGATCCCAGGAGAAACGATGAACGTGAGACTGAGCGGATCGCGCGTCCTGCTGACCGGGGCGACCGGTGGCCTCGGTAGCGGCATGGCCCGGGCCCTGCGCGCCCACGGCGCGGAGTTGATCCTCACGGGTCGCCGGGTGGAGGCCCTCGAACGTCTCGCCGCCGAGACCGGCGCGAGGTCGATCGCCGCCGACCTGTCGGTCCCCGCCGAGGTCACGCGGCTGCTGGACGAAGCGGGCCCGGTCGACATCCTGATCAACAACGCGGCACTCTCGGCGGTCGGCCCGGTGGTCGACTTCTCCGAGGAGGAGATCGCCCGCACGGTCGACGTCAACCTGCTCACCCCGATCCTGCTCACCCGAGCCGTCACACCGCAGTTGGTCGGGCGCGGACGCGGCCACATCGTGCTCATCGGATCACTGTCCGGCCGTACCGCTTCCAAGGGTTCGGCGCTGTACAACTCGACCAAGTTCGGCCTGCGCGGGTTCGCTCTCGCGCACCGGCAGGATCTGCACGGCACCGGGGTCGGTGTCTCGATCGTCGAGCCGACCTTCGTGAGCGAGGCCGGGATGTACGCCGACAGCGGCGTCGCGTTGCCCAAGGGCGTGCGGACGGTGTCGCCCGACGAGGTCACCCGAGCGGTGATCCGCAGCATCGAGAAGAACGTCGACGAAATCGTGGTCGCGCCGGTCGAGCAGCGGATCCAGGCGTCGCTCGCCCTGGTCGCGCCGTCTGTCGATGCCCGGCTGCAACGCGCGTTCGGAGTCAGTGAAGTGTTCGGTAAATACCCTGGAGTGACGAAGCGATGAAGGCACCTGTCAAGCGCTCACTTACTGATCGCGCCGCCGTGAAGCACTCACTCGCCGATCGCGTCGCACGGCACGTCGTGCGGACCCTGGTCAGACTCCCCGCTCCCGTCAAGCGCAGGCTCGCGGGCCGGCCGACCGTGGTCGACGGCCAGACGCTGGACGTCAACACCCAGGTCGGTCTGAGTCTGATGCGCCTCGCCCGCTGGAGCGACTTCGCCTCCATGCCGATCGAGAAGGCCCGCGCGCAACTGTCGGCGGAAGCATGGATCTTCGGCGACGAGCTGCCCATCGAATCGGTCGAGGACATCACGATTCCCGCCGCCCACCTCGACCTACCGGCCCGGATCTACCGTCCGGCCGGACTCACCGCCCCCGCCGGCGGGCTCGTCCACTTCCACGGAGGTGGCTGGACCCTCGGTGACCTCTCGGCGGCCGACGCCGTCTCCCGGTGGCTGGCGCACCACGCCGGCATCGTCGTGATCTCGGTCCACTACCGGCTGGCCCCCGAGAACCCGTTCCCGGCCGCCCTCGACGACGCGCTCGGCGCCTACACCCATGTGGCGACCCACGCCGAGGAGTACGGGCTGGACCCGGCCCGCATCGGCGTCAGCGGCGAGAGCGCGGGCGGCAACCTGGCCGCCGTCATCGCTCAGGAGACGGCCCGTGCCGCTCGCGGCGGGCCGTCGCCGACTACGACCACGACTCCAAGTCCAACTCCGGCTCCGACTCCGGCGCTGCAAGTCCTCTTCCAGCCCGCCACGGATCTGTCGACCAAGCGTGCGTCGTACCGGCTGTTCGGCGAGGGATTCACCATGACCGAAGCCGACATGGACCTCTACCGGCGGTCCTATCTGGGCGACCACGGGTCGGCCACCGATCCGCGCATCTCTCCGCTGCTGGCCGACGACCTGTCCGGGGTCGCACCGGCCTACATCTCGACCGCCGGGTTCGACGTCCTGCGTGACGAGGGCGAGGTCTACGCACGCAGACTCGAACTGGCCGGCGTGCCCGTCACGCTGCTGCGGACACCGAGCCTCGCGCACAGCGCCATCAACGTTCCGGGCATCTGCCCACCGGCGCGGGACGCGCTGCTCGCCGCGGCGGAATCCATCCGCTCAGCACTGGCCTCAGGTACCGACGCCTGACCGACTTCTAACCGCCGTCCAGGAGACGGCCGTTGACGAGTCCCAGCATCAACTCCCGTACGACGCCCCGCAGCCACGCGTGCGCCGGGTCGGCATCGTGACGCGGGTGCCAGGCCAAGCCGACCTCCAGGCCGGGGAGTTGGAGCGGTACGTCGAAGGTGACCAGGCCCAGGGAGTGGGCGATGGACCCGCTCCAGAGGCTGATCATGCCGACCAGGTCGGTGTCGCGCACCACGAAGAGCGAGGCGGGGAAGGTGCCGACCGTGCCCACCACCCGGCGTTTCAGGCCGAGTTCGGCGAGCGCGGTGTCGACGGGGCCGTGCAGTTTGCCGCGGCGCGAGACGATCAGGTGGTCGGCCTCGGCGGCAAAGCGCTCGGGCGTCAACTCGCCTTCCAGCAACGGGTGTCCGGCCCGCACGACACCGACCATCCGGTCGTCGTGCAGCATCTCGACCCGCACCTCGGGCGCCGTCGAGTCGACGACACCGACCTCCAGGTCGGCGGTGCCCTGCCGCAGAAACGGCGTGTCCACATGGCTCTCGGCGAGGAACCGGACCCGGATGCCGGGCGCCTCGGCGGCGGCGCGGGCGAGCAGCCGGGGCCCGAAGAGCGCGGGGAACGAGTCGTGGCCGATGATCGTGAGCGTACGGCTGACGGTCCTCAGGTCGGTGTCCTGGCCCGGCGCGAAGAGGGCCCGCGCCCGTTCCACCACCGCACTCACCTCGGCGCGCACGGCGAGCGCACGCGGCGTGGGCACCATCTTCCGCCCGGCGCGCACCAGTACGGGATCACCGAGCGCCTTGCGGATCCGGCCCAGCGTGCGGCTCATCGCCGGTTCGGAGAGATGTAGCCGGTGCGCGGCGCCCTGCACGCTCTGCTCCTCCAGCAGCACGTCGAGGGCGACCAGCAGATTGAGGTCCAGCCCTCCGGTCCTTCCGGATTGCGTCACACGCATTCGCCCCTTGCAAAGGTTGCACTGGAAAGCAGGTCACTGCCGAGCCTACGGTGACAGGGCGCCCACCACCACACCGGACTCCCTGGAGGAGCCGTGCCCTCGCACACCCAAAAGCCCACCCCCGAGCGCTCCCCCGAGCCGGCCCCTGAGCGCTCCCTCAAGCGCTCCACCCTCCTCACCCTCTGCGCCTGCGTCCTCGTCGCGCAGAGCATGGTCGCCGCCATCAACCTCCTTATCCCGCAGCTGAGTTCATCGTCCCTGCACCCCTCGCACACCGAACTGCTGTGGATGGTCGACGCGTACGTCATCGTCTTCGCCGGACTCCTCATCCCGGCCGGCGCGCTCGGCGACCGGTACGGCCGCAAGGGCACGCTGCTCGCCGGGCTGACCCTGTTCGCCGCGGGCGCCGCCACCAGCGCGCTCGCCCAGAACCCGGCGACCCTGATCGCGGGCCGCGGCCTGTCCGGCGCGGGCGCGGCGCTGATCACCCCCGCGACGATGTCGATCCTCGTCCACCTGTCCGCCCCGGAGAACCGGGCCCGCGCCATGGGCAGTTGGACCCTGTCCCTCGGCCTCGGCGGGCTCGCCGGGAACCTCGGCGGCGGACTGGTCGGCCAATTCCTGTCCTGGCGTGCCCTGTTCGGGGCGATGGTCCCCCTGGCCGCCCTGCTCGCCCTCGCGGTCACCCTCACCACACCCCGCACGGAACGGTCCACGCACAGCAACCTCGACCCCACCGGCACCGCCCTCCTGACCACCGGCCTGGTCGCGATCCTCTTCGGCATCATCGAGGGCCCGGCCTACGGCTGGACCTCCCCGCGCATCATCACGGCGTTCGCGGCAGGCGCCGTACTCATAGCGGCCTTCACCGCCCACGCCCTGCGCTCCCGCACCCCACTCCTCGACCCGCGCGTCTTCACCTCCCCCACCCTCCGCGCGGCCACCCTCGGCACGGCCACCAGCTTCTTCGGCCTGTTCGCGCTCTTCTACGTCAACTCCCAGTACCTGCAAGAGATCAAGGGCTACGGCGCCGCCGTCACCGGCGTCGCGATCGTGCCGCTGACGATCGGCATAGCGCTCGTCCCGAAACTCGCCGTCCGCTGGTCGCACCGCCCCCGCCCGGTCATCGGCACCGGTCTCGCCCTCATCGGCCTGGGCCTGCTGGGCGCGTCCACCGCCGACGCGGGCACCCCGTACTGGACGTACGCCTGCTGGCTGCTCGCGATCTCGGCGGGCGCCGGGCTCTCCATGCCCGCGCTCACGGTCGGTGTCGTCACCTCGCTCCCGCCGCACCGGACGGGTCTCGGTTCCGGTCTCGGCACCTCGGCCCGCGAACTCGGCGCGGCTCTGGGCGTGGCGGTCACCGGCACGATCCTGGCCGCCCACGCCGACCTCGCCCACGGCATGGCCCCGGCACTGCGCACGGTCGCCCTGATCGTCCTCGCGGCGACCGCGATCGTGATCGTCGGACACCGCGACCGCAAGACCATCACACGCACTATCGCGTCCGACGAGGAACGCGTACTATCGCGTCCAGCCCGCCACTCCTGATCACCAACTCCCCCCACGCACCGCCCAGTCGAGGAGCCCCTGTGCCGTCCACCCTCCTGAACCCCGTCCTCGACCTGGTCACCCTCCGAGCCACCGTCACCGCGGCCGAACCGATCACCGCCCGCATGCGCCGCCTGCGCATCGAGAGCGACGCCCTCACCGGCCTCGACGTCCGCCCCGGCCAACAGGTCCGCGTCCTGGTCACCGGCCTGACCCTGCGGACGTACTCCGTGTGGCGCTACGAGCCGTCCGGCGCCGTCGAGTTGTGCGTGCTGGACCACTCCGAGGGGGGACCCGGGGGTCGTTGGGGGAAGAGCGTCGGCATCGGCGAGCAGGTGCGCCTGCGGAAGCCCGAGGGCACCTTCACGCTCCGCCCCGACGCCTCCCACCACGTCTTCGTCGGCGAGGAGACGGCCTCGGTCGCCTTCGGCGCGATGCTGGCCGCACTGCCGGAGGGGGCGCGGGTCTCCGGCGCCGTGGAGACGGAGTCGGCGGCGGACCGGCTGCCGTTGGCGCACTCCGAGCGCCTCAACTGGCTGACCAGGGGCGGGACTTCACTCCCGGACGCCGTACAACACCTCGCCCTCGAGCCCGGCGGGATCGCGTACGTCGCCGGGGAGGCCCGTACCGTGCAGCAGGTCCGGCAGGTGCTCGTACGGGAGTTGGGCTGGGACCGGCGTTCCGTCCTCACGAAGCCGTTCTGGGCGCCGGGGAAGAAGGGGATGGAGTAGGAACGCGCCCCCGCCCAAGGGCAGTTCGCCCCCGCCTACCGGCAGTTCGCGCCCGCCGGGCAGAAGGAGCCGAGCGCCGCGGTGAGCGGTGCGCGGACCACGGCGGGATCGAGCGACTCGGGGCCACTGGACCGGACCGCGTAGAGCGAACCGTCCCCCGCCTCGAAGCGATGGTCGATCACCCGACGCCCACCCTTGCCCTGGTCGTCGTAGCGATAGGTCAGTTCGGCCCAACTGGGGCCGGTGGCACGGTCGATGACCTGGTAGCCAGGCTGGCGGGCGAAGCCGTAACCGGGGTCGTTCTCCGCTAGGTCCAGGGACTCGGCCGGGGAGTTCTCGGAGACGCGGAAGATCTGGAGGCGGCGGGTGCCGTCCGGGGAGTCGTAGGTGACCACCGGGGCCTTCGCGCCCTGCCGTTGGGTACGGGTCCAGCCCTTGGGGACGTCGAGCGTGTAGCCGGTGGGGTCCTGGACCGTGCGGTACGACGGGGCAGCAGCAGCCGATCCGGATCCCGTCGCGCTCACGTGATCGTGCGTGCCGCGGTCGTGCGTGACGTACCAGACCCCTCCCCCGGCACCCGCGCCCAACACCACCGCGAGCGCCACCGCGAGGACCAGCCGCCAGGCGCGACGGCCGGAAGCGGGCGCGGGGGCGGGAGTTGGAGCCGGGAAGGGAACCGGTGGTGACACCCACGGCGGCGGAGTCAGCGAGGTCTGCGTCTCCGCCGTCGACCACACCGACCAGGGCGCCTGTCCGCGCTCCTCGCTCGGCTCGCGTTCGGCACTGAAGCCGCCCCAGTCACTCATCACGAAACCCCCGAATCACCCACCACTTACCTCTTCCGAAGTTAGCGGCGGAAACAGGGAACGGGCCCCGCTCCGGTCGTAACCGGAACAGGGCCCGCGCAATCCCGTGACAGAGCCGTCGAGAACGGCCCCGCGAATGCCTGGGGGACGACTAGATCAGGCCGAGGGAGCGGACCGCCTCGCGCTCCTCCTCCAGCTCCTTCACCGACGCGTCGATGCGGGCGCGGGAGAACTCGTTGATGTCCAGGCCCTGGACGATCTCGTAGACGCCGTCCTTCGTGGTGACCGGGAAGGAGGAGATGAGGCCCTCGGGGACGCCGTAGGAGCCGTCCGACGGGATGCCCATGGAGGTCCAGTCGCCGTCCGCCGTGCCGTTGACCCAGGTGTGGACGTGGTCGATCGCGGCGTTGGCGGCGGAGGCCGCGGAGGACGCGCCGCGGGCCTCGATGATCGCGGCGCCGCGCTTGGCGACGGTCGGGATGAACTCCTCGGCCAGCCACTTCTCGTCGTTCACGGTCTCGGCGGCGTTCTTGCCGGCGACCGTGGCGTGGAAGATGTCGGGGTACTGGGTGGCGGAGTGGTTGCCCCAGATGGTCAGGCGCTTGATGTCGGCGACCGTGGTGCCCGTCTTCTTCGCGAGCTGGGTCAGCGCGCGGTTGTGGTCGAGGCGGGTCATCGCGGTGAAGCGGTCGGCCGGTACGTCCGGGGCGGCGGCCTGCGCGATGAGCGCGTTGGTGTTGGCCGGGTTGCCGACGACGAGGACCTTGATGTCGTCCGCGGCGTTGTCGTTGATGGCCTTGCCCTGCGGCTTGAAGATGCCGCCGTTCGCGGCGAGCAGGTCGCCGCGCTCCATGCCCTTGGTGCGGGGGCGGGCGCCGACGAGGAGGGCGACGTTCGTGCCGGCGAAGGCGACGTTCGGGTCGTCCGTGATGTCGATGCCCTGAAGGAGCGGGAAGGCGCAGTCGTCGAGCTCCATCGCCGTGCCCTCGGCGGCCTTGAGCGCCGGGGTGATCTCCAGGAGACGCAGCTTGACCGGCACGTCCGCGCCGAGCAGCTGGCCGGAGGCGATACGGAAGAGCAGGGCGTAACCGATCTGGCCGGCCGCGCCGGTGACGGTGACGTTCACGGGAGTGCGGGTCATGGCGTTCTCCGTTATGACAGCTGGCGGTGGGGCGGCACTGCCCCGGGGTGCGGGACGTACAAATGATCGATCTCTTGGCGTCGAGAGATCCACCGGTCAGGCTATCGCGCATCCGCGATCCCGGACTCCCGGGTCCGTGTGGCCCACCCCACAGAACCAGGCTCCCCGCACAAATGAGGCGGCCGTCCGGCTCGGGAGAGGAACACCGGACGGCCGCCGTGGGGGCACCGGGGGTCCGGACTCCCGTGGGGGTACTTTCCGCCTGCCCCCGATCCGGAGGGGGCATTCCCCACGTTCACAGAATCCCCACAGACCCTCGCCCCTAAGACCCTCCCCTAGGTGGTGCACCCTTTCTGCCCCGACGCCAGCGTCACGCAGGCCTTCGCCTCGCCGGCGTCCTTCACGGCCACCATCGGGGTGTACGCGATCGCGTCGCCGCCCGCCGTGATGCTGTCGGCCTCCTTGGCGGTCCCCGCGCTGACCTGCACGGAGTCCCCCACCACACCCGTGGTGATCCGGCCCCAGGCGGCCCCGCACGTCTTGCTGTAGCGGACCTCGACGACGGTCGTGCCGACGGTCGCGGTCTTGGCGGTGGTCACCGCGCCCGCGTCCGTGGTGCAGCCCATCGCCTCGGCGTCCTTGCCGGTGCAGCCCGCGTCCACGCACTTCACCCCGGGCGGCAAGTCGGGATTGGCACCGGCGGACGCCGAGGCCGAGGTGTGCGCGGCCCCGGCCTCCTTGTCCCCACCGCCCTTGTTGGTGAACAGGAACACGGCCGCGATCACGACCAGCACCCCGAGGACCCCGGCCCCGAACATCAGCGCCCGCCGCCCGACACCGGACGAGCCGGATCCACCGGACGGCCCGGACACCTCCGGTATACGACCCGGCCCGCCGGGCTGCGCCTGCCCCGGCACCGGCCCGGACGGCACCGCCGCGGAACCGTCCCCGCCGCCGCCCGTCTGCTTCGGCCCCGAATACCCGGCGATCCCCCACGAGTTGGCGACCTCCGAAGCACTTTCCCGCACGTCCTTCGAGGTACTGTCCCGTACGCCTTCCCGTACGTCCCTCTCGGGCGCCGTCGGCTGCGGCGGCACCGTCGGGGACACTCCCGCCGGGCCCGCGATGCCCGGGGTGGCGGTGACGCTGCCGCCGCCCTTACGTGCCGTCTTGCCACTCGGCGCGCTCGCCGGGGGCGCCGCGGACTCCCCCAGCGCGTCACGTGCCTGGGAGATCCGGAGCGCCTCCATGGTCAGGTCGTGGCGCATCTCCGAGCGGCTCCAGGCGCGCTCGGCGAGCTCCCACATCGTGGTCAGATGAACGGGATCGGTGCCGGTGACCTCGGCCAGGGCGACGATCGCGCCCTTCGGTGCGAGGAGCCGGCCGTTGAGGTAACGGTCCCAGGATGTCTTGCTGTAGCCCGTGCGGTCGGCCACCGCCGCGATGCTCAGGCCGCTGCGGTCCACGAGCCTGCGCAACTGGCTCGCGAACTCTCTGACCTGCGGATCGAGTTCATCCGGCAAGGCCCTCCAACGAGGCATTGCTTTCCCCCCTCTGCCCTGAATTGCCCACGCTAACGCGGTTGTTGGTCGAGTTCGTTGCAAATCCGCAAACTTGTCAATACATCGACACACCGGACGCACAGTGGCGTTCACCCCAGCACGACGACTCCCACGACAGCCATGAGGAACATCAGAAACAGCAGCGCCAACGCGTACCGGAGCAGCCGTCCGCCCGGCCCGCGTTCCGCCTTCTCCGTCTCCTCGGGCGGTGTGTCCCACCAGGGAAGGGTCGGGTCGTCCCGGTACTCGTCCCCGCCCACGCCCTCCGCCTTCGCCGAAGGCACCTCCGGTCGGGGCCAGGCCTGGACCGCCAACTCCCAGCGCACGCCGATGCGTTCGGAGTCGACACCGGCCACCCGGCACAGGGCGAGGACGGCCTGCCGGGGCGGCGGCTGGGTGGCGTTGAGATAGCGGTGCCAGGAGGACTTGCTGTACGCGGTGCGCGCGCCGAGCGCCACCAGGCTCAGCCCGGTGCGGTCCTTGAGGAGGCGCAGCTGTTCCACGAAGTGCCGCACCTCCGCCGGGAGTTCGTCCGGCAGCGGCTGCCAGCCGCCCATCACACCTCCACCGCCCGCTCACGCGCCCATTCACGCGCCCGCCCCACTTGCCCGTTCCGAGCGAAATGACGATGCCGGAAGGGGAACGGTTCCCTCGTCGCCGGGCGGTGCGGAGCCCGTAGCGAAACGGTCACCTCCCTGCCACAGCGCACCGACAGGTATTGAGCGCGACCCCCACCGGGCGCCACGGTGAATGCAGACGGCGGCGCGTCCTTGCTCGGGGGAGGGGACGGGCCGCCGTCGTGCGTCGTGAACTGCCGGGCGCCGCGCGCCAGTTACTGATTCCTGGTCGCTAGTTGCTGTTGACCGTGTAGTGCAGCGTGTCCTTCAGATACGGGATCGTCAGCCACGGCTTCGGCTGCGCCATCATCGCCAGCAGGACGATCGCGAGGCCGAGGATGCCGTAGGTGACGATGTCGGTGAAGCGGGAGCGTACGGCGAGCATGCCGACGTCCGGCATGACCCAGCGCAGGACCGCGCCGGCCAGGAGCGCGGCGCCGATGAGCAGGGTGCCGTAGCGGAAGACGTCGAAGGCGGTCAGGAGGAGGCCGAGGCCGACCGTGCCGAGGATGGCGAGGATCGGCCACTGGCGGGCCGGGGCCGGGGCGTCGCGCGGGGCGGTCCGGCCGCCGCCCTCGGGGCGGGCGGTGTCCCGGGTGAAGAGGGGGAAGCGTCGGGTGGTGCGGCGCGGGTTCCCGTCGGCGTCGGGGGCGCTGACCGGGTCCGTGACCTCGATGTCGTCCGTGACCTCGGTGACCTCGGCGTCCTGGGTCTCCTCGGTGTCCTGGGTGCCCTCGGTCTTGCCGGGGTTGTTGTCAGGCGACACTGCGCTCCGCCGCCTCGACCACGTTGACGAGCAGCTGGGCGCGGGTCATCGGGCCGACTCCGCCGGGGTTCGGGGAGATGAAGCCGGCCACCTCGGCGACGCCCGGGTGGACGTCGCCCACGATCTTGCCGTCGGCGTTGCGCGAGACGCCCACGTCGAGGACGGCGGCGCCCGGCTTCACGTCCTCGGGGCGGATCAGGTGGGCGGAACCGGCGGCGGCGACGATGATGTCGGCGCGCTTGAGGTGCGAGGAGAGGTCGCGGGTGCCCGTGTGGCACTGGGTCACGGTGGCGTTCTCACTGCGCCGGGTGAGGAGGAGCGGCATCGGGCGGCCGATGGTCACACCACGTCCGACAACGACCACCTCCGCGCCCTTGATCTCCACGCCGTAGCGGCGCAGCAGGGTGAGGACCCCGTTCGGGGTGCAGGGCAGCGGGGCGGGCTCGTTCAGGACGAGTCGGCCGAGGTTCATCGGGTGGAGCCCGTCGGCGTCCTTGTCCGGGTCCATGAGTTCGAGGATGCGGTTCTCGTCGATCCCCTTGGGAAGCGGGAGTTGGACGATGTACCCGGTGCAGGAAGGATCCTCGTTCAGCTCCTTCACCACCGCCTCGATCTCCTCCTGCGAGGCGGTGGCGGGCAGTTCGCGCTGGATGGACGCGATGCCCACCTGGGCGCAGTCCCGGTGCTTGCCGGCGACGTACTTCTGGCTGCCGGGGTCGTCCCCGACCAGGATCGTGCCGAGGCCGGGCGTGACGCCCTTCTCCTTCAGCGCCGCCACGCGGGCGGTCAGATCGGACTTGATCGCGGCTGCGGTGGCCTTGCCATCGAGAATCTGGGCGGTCATGGACCCATCCTCGCGGATGACGCCCTCAGGGTTCCAATCCGGGTACACCCCTGGGTGCACGAGGCCGCATCCCCATGATCACTGATGTTGCACTTACACAACACCTATGGAATGCCGCTGGACAAATTCCAGCCTCGGCTAGAACGATGAACGCCGCAGTACTGCGGTAGGTGTTGGGGGGCAAGCCGCTCATCTTGTGACATTCCTCCGCGCGATCCGCATCGTCCCCGCATTGCCAACGGAGGAAAACCCGCCATGAGTTACGACCCGAACAACCCCTACGGGCAACCGCAGCAGAACCCCCAGCCGGGCTACGGCCAGCCCCAGGGTCAGCCCGGATACGGCCAGCCCCAGGGCGGCCAGCCGGGCTACGGCTACCCGCAGGGCGCCCCCCAGGGTGCTCCCCAGGGCGTCCCGCAGCAGGGCTACGGCTACCCGCAGCAGCCGGCGTACCCCGGTTACCAGCAGCCCGGTTACGGCGCGACCCCGCCGTACGCGAACTGGGGCCAGCGCTTCCTCGGCACCCTGGTCGACGGCCTCGTCTTCGCCGTGCCGTACGCCCTGTACATCGCCGGCGCCGCCAGCAAGAACGCCGCACTGACGGGCATCGGCGGCATCCTCCTCCTCGGCCTCTTCATCTGGCAGCTGATCCGCGAGGGCCGCACCGGCCAGACCGTCGGCAAGCAGGCGCTGGGCATCCGCCTGGTCCGCGAGAGCGACGGCCAGCCGCTCGGCGTCGGCATGGCGTTCGTCCGCCGTCTCGCCCACTTCCTGGACGGCATCTCCTGCTACATCGGCTTCCTGTGGCCGGCGTGGGACGCGAAGCGTCAGACGTTCGCGGACAAGATCTGCGGCACGATCGTGATCCGCACCCAGTAATCCACCGGTTCGCGCGTTTTCCCCGGGGCCGTGTCACCACGTGGTGACACGGCCCCGGGGCGTTTCTCCGGTTCTCTTCCGGTTCTCTTCCGGTTCCCCTCCGGCTCTCCTCCGGTCTACGGCAGGAACGGCGGCGGCAAGACTGCCCGTACCCGGCAATGACTTCCCGACCGGTGCGATGCGAAGATCACCCCTTGCCCAAGTCCCGCTCTCGTGAGGCAGGTTCACCAGTGAGACCCATCCGTCGAGCCGTCCGCCACACCGCCCTGCTCGTCGCGGCCACCGCCGTAGCCCCGGCCCTCTTCCTCGCAACCCCGGCGCACGCGGCCAACACCACGTCGACATCGACGTCGACCGCCGTGGCCGCGTACTCCCCCGTCGACCCGGCGACGGTGGACACCATGTCGGACGACGACCTACGGGTCGCGGTCGCACGCATCCTGGCGGACCCCGACTCCGGCAAGGGCGTCATCCGCGAGGCCAACAAGGCCCTCGACGGCACGGTCGACGACCTGCGCACCTTCCTGAAGACCGGTTACCGCCTGGCCCAGGCCGAGGACGACCGTGTCGCCGTCGCCCGCATCCTCGCCGACAAGACGATCAGCCCCGGCCTGCGCGCGGCGGCGGAAGCGGTGATCGATGGAACGCCGGAGGAGTTGCGGTACTTCATCGAGGTGGGCCAGTACGAGGTGGACGCCTAGACAGTCCCGGCCCAGCCGACGAAGGGCGCCCACGCGCCAGCGGGAATGAGGAGAGCGGAACCGTCCGGGACCTTGGAGTCCCGGACGGGGACGACACCGGGGAGATCGTCGCGGGCGTCAGCCCCTGTGCTTGCCGTTCCGGTAGTCGTCCGCCGCTTGTTCGACCATGTCCAGGGACGTTTCCGGTGACAGGGCCACGGCCCGGAGCAGGTCGTACGACCTGCGGTAGTCCGTCACGAGGGTCGGGCAGTCGATCAGCTGGCCGGTGTGGAGGCCCTCCGTGTACACCACGGGCGGTGCGTCCGGGAAGGTCATCACCTTGACCATGCCCATCATGAACGGATGGGCCGCCAGCGTTTCCGGGAGGATCTGCAGAACGCCCCGCGTGGAGCGGATCACGCGCGCGACGTGCTCCAACTGGACGGCCATCTCCTCCGACGGCAGCAGCGGCCTGCGGATCAGGCTCTCGTGCACGATCGTCCAGATCTCCGGCCGGTCCTCCGCCCGCCAGACCTTGGCCCGGTCCATGCGAGCGTTGACCTGCTTCTCGACGGCTTCGGGCCGCAGCCAGGGGCTGGCGGTCGTCACGACCTTCCGGGCGAACGCCTCCGTCTGCAACAGCCCGGGAAGCAGCATCGGTCCCCAGTCCTCGATCGAGGCCGCGTGCTTCTCGATCGCCGCGGCATCCGCGAAGTACTCCGCGTGCCCCGACTGCTTCGCCTTCTGTACGTCTTCACAGCGCCGCTCGAAGAAACCGTCGGTCTCCAGCACCTTGTCGACGTGCCGGGCCAGATCCAGCGGCATCCGCCGCTCACCGCGCTCGACCTGGCTCAGGAGCGAGATGCCCCGGTAGCTACCCTCCACCAACTCCTTGAGCGTGAGCCCCGCCGCTTCCCTCTTGAAGCGCAACTCGGCGCCGTAGAAAGAGGGAACGTCCGCCGACGCGTCGGGCTCTTTGCGTACTGGCACGAATCACCACCGTCATTTCCCAGTTCCCGTGTGCAACCCAAACCCCTGTCACGGTACGAGATTTGACGCCATGGTGTGAGGGATTCGTCACGGAGCGCACGACGCACGCAGAGGAAGGCGTACGGGCATGACCAGCCCCTGGCCCCACGAGGCCACCACCGAAGTAGCCGAACTCCAGACCGCGTTGAAAGCCAACGGGATCATCCTGCCGTCCCTCGGGCTGGACCTGGCCTCCGTCGTCATGACCTACGGCACCCCCCTCGTCGAACTCGGGAACTGCAACCTCGACACCGCGCGGGCCCTCACCGCCGCCCTCCGCAAGGCGGCCGACCGGTGACTCCGCTGATCCTGGAACTCCGCGCCGTACCCAAGGTGGTGCCGGAGGCCCGCCGTGCCGTACGCGCACACCTCGGCGTCCCGTGTCCCGAAGTCCAGCTCTGTGTCAGCGAGTTACTGACCAACGTGATCCGGCACCTGGGCGAGGGCACCCCAGTGACCCTGAGAGTGACCCACACCGACGGCCGTACCCGAGTCGCCGTCACCGACCCGGAACCGTACGCCTGGCTCGTCGTACGTGCGGCCGGGCCGGAGGACGAGAACGGCCGAGGCCTGCTCCTGCTCGACGCGCTCGCGACGCGGTGGGGCGTGGAACAGGGGCCGGAGGGCAAGACGGTGTGGTGCGAACTGCCACCGCCCGAGCCTGCCCCGGCCCCTGTCTCAACTCCCGCCGCGATCCCGAAGGATCTCGCTGACCTCAGTGGAAGAAGTGCCGCGTCCCCGTGAAGTACATCGTGACGCCCGCCTTCTTCGCGGCCTCGATGCTGAGTTCGTCGCGGATCGAACCGCCGGGCTGAACGATCGCCTTGACGCCGGCGGCGCTCAGCACCTCGATGTTGTCCGGGAACGGGAAGTACGCGTCCGAGGCCGCGAACGAACCCCGTGCCCGCTCCTCGCCCGCCCGCTCGATCGCGAGCTTGCAGGAGTCGACCCGGTTGACCTGCCCCATGCCGACGCCGACCGAGGCACCGTCCTTGGCGAGCAGGATCGCGTTGGACTTCACCGCACGGCAGGCCCTCCACGCGAAGGCGAGGTCGGCCAGGTCGGACGCGGAGAGCGCCTCGCCCGTCGCCAGCGTCCAGTTGGCCGGGTCGTCGCCGTCGGCCTGGAGGCGGTCGGTGACCTGGAGCAGGGCGCCACCGTCGATGGGCTTGACCTCGGCCGGGTGGGAGGGCGCGGCCGGAGCCTTCAGAACCCGGATGTTCTTCTTCTTGGCGAGGGCTTCGAGGGCGCCGTCCTCGTAGTCCGGCGCGACGATGACCTCGGTGAAGATCTCGGCGACCTGCTCCGCCAACTCCTTGCTGACCGGCCGGTTGACCGCGATCACACCGCCGAACGCCGACAGCGGGTCGCACGCGTGCGCCTTGCGGTGCGCCTCGGCGACGTCCGCGGCGATCGCGATACCGCACGGGTTGGCGTGCTTGATGATCGCGACACAGGGCTCGTCGTGGTCGTACGCGGCACGGCGGGCGGCGTCCGTGTCCGTGTAGTTGTTGAACGACATCTCTTTGCCGTGCAGCTGCTCGGCCTCGGCGAGGCCCGTGCCCGTGCCGTCGACGTAGAGGGCCGCGGGCTGGTGCGGGTTCTCGCCGTACCGGAGCGTGTTCTTGCGCTCCAGGGTGGCGCCCAGGAAGTCCGGGAACAGCGAGTCGTCCACGGGCGCGTAGGAGCTCGCGAACCAGCCGGCGACGGCGATGTCGTACGACGCCGTGTGCTGGAACGCCTCGGCGGCGAGCCGCTTGCGGGTGTTGAGGTCGAACCCGCCGTTCTGTACGGCGTTCAGGACGTCGGCGTAGCGCGCGGGGCTGGTGACGATCGCGACCGACGGGTGGTTCTTGGCGGCGGCGCGGACCATCGACGGGCCGCCGATGTCGATCTGCTCGACGCACTCGTCGGCGGACGCGCCGGAGGCGACCGTCTCCCGGAACGGGTACAGGTTGACGACCACGAGGTCGAAGGGGGCCACGCCCAGCTCGTCGAGCTGCTGACGGTGGCTCTCCAGGCGCAGGTCGGCGAGGATACCGGCGTGCACCCTGGGGTGCAGGGTCTTGACCCGGCCGTCCAGGCACTCGGGGAAGCCGGTCAGCTCCTCGACCTTGGTGACGGGGACACCGGCTGCGGCGATACGGCCGGCGGTGGAGCCCGTGGAGACGAGCTCGACGCCCGCCTCGTGCAGGCCGCGGGCCAGCTCCTCCAGGCCGGTCTTGTCGTAGACGCTGACGAGCGCGCGACGGATGGCCCGCTTGCCGCTGTCGATGTTCTCGGCGGTCACTGGATAACTACCTTTCGTCCCTCAATGCGATAGCCGTTGCGGGCGAGCCGCCCCACGACATCGACGAGCAGCGTGCGCTCGACTTCCTTGATGCGCTCGTGCAGAGCGCTCTCGTCGTCCTCGTCCAGGATCTCGACCACGCCCTGAGCGATGATCGGCCCGGTGTCGACGCCGTCGTCGACGAAGTGGACGGTGCAGCCGGTGACCCGGGCGCCGTACGCGAGCGCGTCCCGTACGCCGTGGGCTCCCGGAAAACTGGGCAGCAGGGCGGGGTGCGTGTTCACGACCCGGCCGCCGAAGCGGGCCAGGAACTCCTTGCCCACGATCTTCATGAACCCGGCCGACACGATCAGGTCGGGCTCGTACGCGTCGGTGGCCTCGGCGAGCGCCGCGTCCCACTCCTCACGCGCCCCGAAGTCCTTCACCTTGCACACGAACGTGGGCAGCCCGGCGCGCTCGGCACGGGCGAGCCCCTCGATGCCCTCCCGGTCCGCGCCGACGGCCACGATCTCGGCTCCGTACGCCTCGCTGCCGACGGTCTCGATGGCGTCGAGGAGCGCCTGCAGATTCGTACCGGATCCGGAGACCAGCACGACGAGGCGCTTGGCCACGGGCTTGGCGGCCACGGCGGGGCCCTTTCTCGGGGGAGCGTCGTCTTGTGCGGCCGGCTCGCGCATCCGTACGTCTCGTGCGTTCATACGAATGCTTCGCGCCCCGGGATACGGGGAAGTCTACGAAGCGGCCGACCGTCAGCAACGATACCGGCACACCGGACAGCCCCCACGGGACGGGGGCGTGGCCGGAAGGTAGCGTCTGGGGAGAGCGGGTTCGGGAACGCGGTTGTCGTGCGACGCGTTCTCGGAGTGACAGCTCGTGAAATGTCGGCTCGTGAAGTGACAGTTCATGCCGGAGACGTATCCACCAAGGGGAAGACGCTCATTTGATGCCGGACCGCAGTCTGCGACTTCTCACGTTCCCGCCGCAGTCGGTGCTGCTCCGGGAGCGGCCCTCGTCGCCGCCCGACGCGCCCTCGGACGGGAAGAGCGGCGCCGGGCAGGACGACAACCCCTTCGCGCCGCCGCCCGAGGGCACCCCGGACCAGCCGTGGCAGCCCCGGCGCCCGGAGGGTCGCGAGGACGACGGCGACGCCCCGCAGGGCGACGGCGGTCCTTCGCCGTGGGGTAGTCAGTGGAGCGACCAGCAGCCCGGGCGTTCCTCGGGCAACTTCGGCGACCGGCCCGGCGGGCCCACCGGACAGGGCGGCCCCGAGGGATCGGGCACCGGCGGTCCCGGTCAGGGCGGCACCCGCTGGGACCCGACGGACCCGGCCCAGCGCCGCGCCCGTTACGCCCTGCTGAGCGGCATGTGGGCCTTCTTCTTCGCCCTCTTCAGCTGGCCGTACGTGGCCCTGCTGCTCGGCTCGCTGGCCCTCTACTGGGGCGGCAGCGCCCTGCGCGCCAAGCCCCGCACCGGCGACCCGGACACCCCGGCGGTGCCCGAGTCACAGGCCCGCCCGCAGACGACGGCGGCGATCAGCGGCCTGGTCACCGCGTCGCTTGCGATCGCCCTGGTCGCCGCGATGTTCGTCGCGCAGCTGGCCTACAAGGACTACTACACCTGCGCCAACGACGCCCTCACGAACGAGGCCAAGCAGTCCTGCAACCAGCTGCTGCCGAAGGAGCTGCGGGGCTTCCTGGGCACCGCCAACTGACAGGCGGTACTGGTCAGTTCGTCCCCTTCGTATCGTTCATATCGGGCGGCCGCGGCCCGTCCGAGTGTTCCGACGGCTCGGGCTCAGGCGGCGTGGACGCCTCCCGCAAGGCCGCCCAGCGGGCCTCGCGGGAGGCGTCGTCGTACCAGGGCGTGGGCGCCGGCTCCGACGGCACGTCGACGGGCAGGAAGTCGTACGGGTCGAACGTGGGGTCGTGGTCGTAGGCGATGTACGGCTGCTCGACGGGAGCCTGCGCCGGTACGGGTACCGGGAGCGGCTGCCCCGCCTTCTTCGGCTTGCGCGCGAACCGACCCCGGCCGACTGCGAAGGGCCGCCGGAACCAGCGTTCCGCCGCAGTGTCCGGCGCCGTCTCGGCCTCGGCCTCCCTCGGCTTTCCGATCGTCGACTGCCCGCTCGTCGACTGCCCGCTCGTCGGCGTAGGCACCCGGCGTTCCCGCAGCCGCCACGCCCGCAGCCCGACCGCCGTAGGCACCGCGACCCCCGCGATCCACGCCAGCGCCGCACCCCCGGTCTGCCACCACACCGGCCCGAACCGCGCGAGCGCGGCACCCCCGAGCGGCCCGCCGGACAACTCCGCGAGCAGCGCCAGTACTACGGCGCACAGGGCGGCGGCGAGCAGCGCGGTGGCGGCGGTGCGGCCCTGCGCCCAGGGGGCCTGTGCTGAGGGGGCGTGGGTGGCGGGGGCGTGTGGCGGCTGTTGGCGGAGCCCGGCACCGGCCGCCCTCCGCTTCGTCTCCTCCGGCAACTCGCCCGCGCCGTCGCCCCGTTGAGCCGCGGTACCGCCCACCGCGACCCGTGCCACGAACCACCCCGCCGTCACCCCGGCGGCCACCGGCACCAGCGCCGCGAGCCAGTTCAGCGGGGTTCCGGTGCCCGCGTCCGGGACCGCGGCGAGCAGCGGGAACGGCGGGAGGAGTGGGGCCGGGGCCGAGGAGAGCGGGGCGACCGTGTGGTGGACGCCCAGGGCGAAACCGGGGCCGAGGGCGTAGGACGCGGACCACACGGCCGCGTTCGGGATCAGCGCGAGGCAGAGCAACAGGACGGCGAACCGGCCCGACAGACCCTCCGTCAGCTGGAGGAAGGAGGTCCGGGCAGCGCCGCCGTGCCAGACCAGCGACACCCCGAGCAGCAGCGCACCGCCCCCGACGAGAACCGCCGTACCGAGACCGGCGGCACGTGCGGCGGTGCCGATACGGGCCCGGGACTCACGGGCCTCCGGACCGAGAACGAGCCGCCGCAACCCGGCCGGCAACAGCACCAGCACGCTCAACACGGGTTCGCGCGGGCGCCCGTACGCCTTCCACACGCCCGAACCGGCCGCGCCCGCGGCGAGCAGCGGCAGGCAGATCGCCGTCCAGCTCCAGGAGGGGGAGAGTTCGCCGCCGGACGCGTAGAGGGCGGCTGCGGTGCCGACGGCGAGGTAGCCGAGGGCGACGCCGGTCCAGGCGGTACGGGCGGCGATCGGGGGCGGGCCTTCCGGGTCGTCCTCACCGTCTCCCCCTCCCAGCACCGCGTGCCGTGCCGCCCGGTGCAGCAGCCACAGCGGCAGAGCGAGGAGGAGCAGCGGGGTGACGCCCACGGGGGCGGGGACTCCGGAGAGCGTGTCGGCGCGGACGAGTTCGACGCCGTGCGCGAGGAGCCACAGGGCGGCGGCCATGTGCAGGGCGCCGCCGGGCCCGCTGTCGGGGTACGGCGAGCTGATCCACAGCACCATCACGAGCACCGCGAACGAACCGAGCCCGAGCCCCGCCGCGACCGCGCCACCCAAGAGGCTGGCGGCCAGTCCGGGGGATCGGTCGCGCATCCGGGTGAGCAGGGGCGACAACAGCGCTCGGCGGTGGGTCATCGGCATCACGCCCGCCATGCTCCCAACGACACGCGCTTTCTCGTCGTAACAGGCGAACCTCGGAAGTGTCGCTCAATATACGTTTATGTACTTTTTCGTACGAAGGGGCGTCCGGTGACGCAGAGCCCTGCAACCCCGCTCCCTCCGCCCAAGGAACGCCGACGCCTGCGCGAGGCGGGGTCGCTGACGCAGGCTCAGGTCGCGACCCAGGTGGGCGTCAGCCGCGAGACGGTGCGCTCGTGGGAGACCGGCCGCACCAACCCACGCGGCCGGAAACGGGAGGCGTACGCGAAATTGCTCACCAGCCTGAGTGAAGACACCCCCACCGAAGAGCAACTCCCTGCCGAGGAAGCCGAAGCAGCCGTGGAGGACACGGCGGAGATCACAGGGTTGGCGGCGACGGTGACGGAGCCTCAGCCGACACCACCACCGCCCGCTCCCCTGACGCCCGCTCAGGCCTTCGACGCGCTCTACGCGTTCTGCGCCCCCGCCCTCGTACGGCAGGCCTATCTGCTGACCGGGCGGCGCGAGTTGGCGCGGGAGTCCGTCGAGCGGGCCTTCCAGGTCGCCTGGCAGCGCTGGCCCGAGGTGGCGGTCGACCGCGACCCGGCGGGCTGGGTGCGCTCGGTGGCGTACGAGTACGCCCTCTCCCCCTGGCACCGGTTCCGCCCCAGATACCGCCACCCGGAGCCCCCGCCGCCCGACACCGCCGACCGCGCCATGCTGACCGCCCTCCTCAAACTCCCGCCGTCGTACCGCCGCACGCTTCTCCTCTACGACGGTGTGGGGCTCGGTCTCGCGGAGACCGCGGCGGAGACGGAGGCGAGTACGCCGGCGGCGGCCAACCGGCTGCTGCACGCGCGCGAGGCGCTTGCCGCGCAGCTCCCGGACCTGTCCGACCCCGCCGAGTTGCACCGGCGGATGACCGAACTGGCCTCCACCGGGCGGCTGCACGCAGCCAAGCCCCCGACGGTCCGCTTCGTCGGCGAACGCCGGACCGTGTTCTGGACCCGGGCGGCGATCGCGTTCACGGTGGCGATCATCGGCGCGACGACGTTGACCGTGCGGACAGCTCCGACGCACTACGAACCGCCGGTGCCGTTGGGGCAGCGGGTGGAGGGCGTGCCGCCGCGGGTGGTGCAGGGCGCGTTGTCGGAGGAGGAGGTTTCTCTTCGGGACCGTCTGCGGAGCGGAATGACGAGCGGTCCGGAGAGGCTGGCACCGCTGGGTCGGTAGGTCGTCGGCCGCGACCCGGTGGGGGCTGGTCGCGCAGTTCCCCGCGCCCCTAAAAGACATGGGCCCGCCCGCGTTTTTAAGGAGCGTAGTTCCCCGCGCCCGTTCAAAACAGGTCGGCTGAAACGGGCCGGCTTTTACGGGCGCGGGGAACTGCGCGACCAGCCACAACGCACCCGCAGCCGCCAGACAACCCGACCCTGCACCCCATGACGCGCGATGGACCCGCCCCAACCTACGGAGCGAGCCCATCAACGTTCAGCTAAAACCGCTCAGCCGGCCAGGATCTCGCGGGCCAGCTTCGCCGTCTCGGTCGGGGTCTTGCCGACCTTGACGCCGGCGGCCTCAAGGGCCTCCTTCTTCGCGGCAGCCGTACCGGAGGAACCGGAGACGATCGCGCCGGCGTGGCCCATCGTCTTGCCCTCGGGCGCGGTGAAGCCCGCGACGTAACCGACAACCGGCTTCGTCACGTTCTTCGCGATGAAGTCCGCGGCCCTCTCCTCCGCGTCGCCACCGATCTCACCGATCATCACGATCAGATCGGTGTCGGGGTCGGCCTCGAACGCGGCGAGCGCGTCGATGTGCGTGGTGCCGATGACGGGGTCGCCACCGATGCCGACGGCGGACGAGAAGCCGAGGTCACGCAGCTCGTACATCATCTGGTACGTCAGCGTGCCGGACTTCGAGACCAGACCGATACGGCCCGGCTTCGTGATGTCGCCCGGGATGATGCCGGCGTTCGACTGACCGGGGGTGATCAGACCCGGGCAGTTCGGACCGATGATGCGCGTCTTGTTGCCCTTCGCGACCGCGTACGCGTAGAACGCGGCCGAGTCGTGGACGGCGATGCCCTCGGTGATGACGACCGCGAGCGGGATCTCGGCGTCGATCGCCTCGACGACCGCGGCCTTGGAGAAGGCCGGCGGTACGAAGAGGACGGATACGTTCGCGCCCGTCTTCTCGATCGCCTCGGCGACCGTGCCGAAGACCGGGATCTCGGTGCCGTCGACGTCGACGGACGTGCCGGCCTTACGGGGGTTGACGCCACCGACGATGTTGGTGCCGTCGGCCAGCATGAGCTTGGTGTGCTTCATGCCCGTGGAGCCGGTCATGCCCTGGACGATGACCTTGCTGTCCTTGGTGAGGAAGATAGCCATGGCTGTTTTGTCCCTCGTCCCTTACTTCGCAGCCGCGAGCTCGGCGGCCTTGTCGGCCGCGCCGTCCATGGTGTCCACACGCTGGACCAGCGGGTGGTTGGCGTCGGAGAGGATCTTGCGACCCAGCTCGGCGTTGTTGCCGTCGAGACGGACGACGAGGGGCTTGGTGACTTCCTCGCCCTTGTCCGCGAGCAGCTGCAGCGCCTGCACGATGCCGTTGGCGACCTCGTCGCACGCGGTGATGCCGCCGAAGACGTTGACGAAGACCGACTTGACGTCGGGGTCGCCCAGGATGATCTCCAGGCCGTTCGCCATCACGGCCGCGGACGCGCCGCCGCCGATGTCGAGGAAGTTGGCCGGCTTCACGCCACCGTGGTTTTCACCGGCGTACGCGACGACGTCCAGGGTGCTCATGACGAGACCCGCGCCGTTGCCGATGATGCCGACCTCACCGTCGAGCTTGACGTAGTTGAGGTTCTTCTCCTTGGCGGCCGCCTCGAGGGGGTTCGCCGAGTCCTTGTCCTCGAGCGCCGCGTGGTCCGGCTGACGGAACTCGGCGTTCTCGTCGAGGGAGACCTTGCCGTCGAGGGCGATGACCTTGCCGGAGGCGACCTTGGCGAGGGGGTTGACCTCGACGAGGAGGGCGTCCTCCTTGATGAAGGTGTCCCACAGGGTCACCAGGATCTCGGCGACCTGCTCGGCGACGTCGGCCGGGAACTTCGCCTGCGCGACGATCTCACGGGCCTTCTCGATCGAGACACCTTCGTTGGCGTCGACCGGGACCTTCGCGAGGGCCTCGGGGTTCTCCTCCGCGACGACCTCGATCTCCACGCCGCCCTGGACGGACGCCATGGCGAGGAAGGTGCGGTTGGTGCGGTCGAGGAGG
>Ga0307515_10003829_pt1 | contig 31460 bp, 9 predicted proteins | sample 17_EM_MG_FD_194513 | JGI IMG/M metagenome (GOLD analysis project Ga0307515, IMG submission 194513) | Populus trichocarpa ectomycorrhiza microbial communities from riparian zone in the Pacific Northwest, United States - 17_EM | ecosystem: Host-associated > Plants > Roots > Unclassified | place...
CCCGTTCCATAACATTACGTTGCGCCTTTTTCTTCACCGACGCTCAGCCTATGACTAATTCTACGTCTCTACGATACCGCAAACGCTGCCAGAAGCAGCGTGTCCACGAGTTACCTTACTTTGTACTCCTAAAGAATTAATAATAGTAAGACAAAATTCCTTACTAGCCACTATATTAAACTTAATACCTATATTAAAACCACAACACCAATTAGTCCCAGGAGGATTTAATTCATTAGCCCTAGCCTTAACCCCTAAAGGGAAGCCTAGTGGCTTAAAAGATTACAATGACTACGAGAGGGACATTAACAATATCTTATCCTTTATTAACTATATAACCACGGATAAATAAGCTAAAGGGCTACTACCTATTAAGATTAAGATACGAGACGCTAAGATATTTATAAAAATGGTAACACGAGAACCTAATAAATACTACCGCCTTCTATAGAACTACTATCTAAAGCTTACACGAGCTAAGATGCGTGCTGCCTAAGATTATAGTATTATCCAAGACTTATAAGCTTATAAGGCGCTTGCTAATAACATACGCTAAGAGATTAAAGACGACCTCCGCGCGTCTAAACGTGATATCCAACAATTAAAGAAGGCTAAGATTACACTTATTGCTATAGTTACTAAAAGAGAGGATATAATTAAATACTTACAATCTTAGCTTAATAAGTATATTTATAACAATACTAGATACCTCTCTATTGCATATAACGCCACCTAAGCCTCTATACCCCTAGCAACCTTACCTACTTAACGCTTAATAGAAGGTTAGCGCTAAGCAGCTTTACCTAATAGGAACCCCTACTACAGCAGCGGCAACAATAAAAGCTATAATAATTAAACCTAAACTACCACTATAGGGTCTAATATACGCTACCTTAATCCCCTAATCTTTAAGGGCAACCGTAAGGAATACAGCTACTAAAAGATGTAAATCCGCAAGAAACTGACCTAGAGCGCCTGCCTTTTCCCTATAGAAGATACTAAGATTGGCTATATTATCGGACGAACGAAGGGCATCCTATTTAATAGGCTTTTTGCTTAATAGGAGACTAGTAGTCCCTGGAAGTGGTAGTCCTACTAGGAAGTCCTTAATAACCTTAACTAAATATACCGCGACTATAACCTAGTGGCCACTAGTTAAGCTAAACTACGCGCCCTAAAGATAAGTCCTACCAAATTATTTAATAAGTTCTATATTAAATTCTAGGAATACACTAGAGCCTTTACCTAAAACAACGCTAAAGACTAGGAAGATCTTCTTAAAAAAGTCACTTATCGCCTTAGTTACACAGCCGCTAGCCACAACTATAACGACGTTTATAATATAGTAGCAGCCCTATAGAAGATTAAATAACGGCTAAACTAGATTACTACTACAAACCTCCGCCCGAAGACCTCCCTATAAAAGCCCTCCAGACCTACCAAACTACTAACGCCTACTACCTAAAGCAATACCACTAGTCCTAATATTAACCTCTCTATACCAGCCTTCCTAAAGAAGCTACTAAATAGAGAGCGCGAGCTACTCCGGAAGCTAAGGCGTTACTATAGATGCTGTTAAGAAGGCTATTACAGCTATAGCCCAAACTGCCTAATGGCTAGGCTTAGTAACCGCCGTTAAATACCTAACCCTATACCCCAGACACTAAATACATTACTATACGCCGCTACCGCATAAGATAAAGATACAGCAACGGTAGTAGAATTAGACGCGGAAGCGGAAAATATAAAGTCCTAGCCCTAAGTCGTAGGTTAGGACACTCCGATAATAGAGGGATCTATATATTAGCTTGCTTAATAGATAGCTTAATAAGAATAAAAGAATAGAAGCAAATAGTCTTACCTATAGAGGGAACTACCGCTAAGAAACAATATAAAACCCATTCTATAATTAACTGCGGAGCTACTAATAAATTTATAGATACCCAATTTATACGCACTTATAACCTACTTACCTTACCCCTCGCTAAAGCCCGCGCCCTATAACTAGCTAACGGTAGTTATACTATATAAAAGATTACCTATATGGCATAACTCTACCTAAACATAAACGGACACTAGGAGGAGCTTTAGGCCTATATTACACTACTTATAAACTACCCTATTATCCTTAGAATAAACTAGCTCAAATAATACAACCCCGCCATTAACTGGCAAAAGAGAGAAGTAACCTTTAACTCTAAATACTGTAGAGAGACTTGCCTAGGGTACGGCCTAGCCGCCTTTATCTACTCCCTAGAATATTAACCTAAGGAACCCCTTATTACCCTACCTATAACCAACTGCCACTATATAAGCGCCGCGGCCTTTTACCATATAGTATATAAGAAAGGCTAGACCGTTGCCGCAGCCTCCTAATTATAACTATATAAGCTTAATAAAAATTAGGACTACGTCCTCTATAGTAACAAGATAAATATAGTTAACCTCCTAGAGAATAATGCCCCCGTAAAACTCTACGGACTTTTACCCTTAGACTTTAAGCAGTTTATAAAGCTTAAAAAAGGACTTACCAACAAGAAACTCCATAAGCTCCTCCCTAAGAGATACTATAACTTTATTAACGTATACTTATAAAAGAGCGCAGATATACTCCCCCCACATTAACCTAACGACTATACCATTAATATTAAATAAGGAAAAACGCCGCCCTATAAGAGACCCTATTTAATATCAAAAGACAAACTCCTAGTTATTAAAAAGTATATCAACAAGCACCTTAATAAAGGGTTTATTCGTCCTAGCATATCCCTAGCAGCTGCCCCTATTCTCCTTACTAAAAAGCTAGAAGGAGGTATTTAATTCTACGTTAACTATAAAGGACTTAACGCTATTATAATTAAGAACTAATACCCCGTACCGCTTATACGCGAGACCCTTAAACGGCTTAGCCAAGCCAAAATCTATACTAAGCTTAATATTATCGCCGCCTTTAACCGCCTTTAAATACGGGAAGGTAACAAATAGAAAACCGCATTTATATCGCGCTTCGGCCAATTTAAATACACCATTATGCCTTTTGGCGTATATAACGGCCCAGGCAGCTTCTAAAGCTATATTAATAACGCCTTATAGGACTACCTTAACAACTTCTGTTCCGCGTACCTAGATAATATACTTATTTACAGCAACAACCCTTTTAAGTATACTAAGCACGTTTAAAAGGTCCTATAGCGCCTTAAAGACGCAGGACTTTATATTAATTTAAAGAAGTGCGAATTCTTAGTTACAAAAGTAAAATACCTTAGACTAATTGTTACTACTAAGGGTGTCTATATAGACCCTAAAAAAGTATACACAATTACTAGATAGTAAACCCCTACCTATATTAAGGACGTATAAGCCTTCCTTAGTTTTGCTAACTTCTATCGGAAATTTATATACAACTTCTCGGGTGTTATAGCACCACTTATAGCAATAATGCGAATAAAGGGCCTTTCCGTAAAAGGAAGAAAAATATATCTACGTTTTACCTAGACGCCTAAATACAAGAAGGCGTTCTAAGACCTAAAAGATGCATTTACTAAAGCACCTATCCTAGCTTACTTTATACTAGGACAATAACTCTATCTTAAGACTAACTCCTTAGACCATGTTAACGCGGGTGTCCTTTCCTAGATAGGTAATAACGGTCTCCTTTACCTAGTCGCATTCTACTCATCTAAGCTTACACTATAAGAATGTAACTATAAGATCTATAATAAGGAACTTCTCACAATTATATAAGCGTTTAAAGAATTCTAACTAGAACTTTCCTTAGTAGAACCTAACTAACCAACTAAAGTCCTTACGGATTATTATAACCTTGAGTATTTTATAACTATAAAGCAACTAAATTAACGCTAAGCACGCTAGAATAAATTCCTTTCTAGTTTTAACTTTAAAATTATATATAGGCTAGGAGTATAAGGTACTAAGCCTAATAGCCTAATACGCCGTTCGCAAGACCTTCCTTAGTTAAAAGATAACCCTTAAAATTAATTCTAATAATAAACAATCCTAAAAGCACGAAACTTGGCCCTAGGTATACTACCCAAGACAGAACTAACCGCCCCTTAGCTTTATACTATAGAACTAAAGTTACCCCCCAAAATTAATAAGCTTATTACCGTAGTATATAACACCTCTATTAACCTATTACTGCATTAACTAATTACCGCAAAGATCGCTAGCACCTATACGCTGCCTACTAACCTCTAAAGCTTAGGCTAGATTAATATAGCAGCCTTAGAAGTAAAAAAGAATAGGCTCTATTATAGAGGCCGTTTATTTATCCCCAACTTAGAAGATCTATAATAGTAACTAATCCAAATAGCCTATAACCTCCGATTAAGCGGCCACCCAGGTAAAGAAGAAACCTATAAGCTCCTCAGCCGATACTACTTCTAGCCCAAAATAATAGACTTAGTTAAACGCTTTGTAAGCGCTTGCTACAGCTATAAACGTGCTAAAGTATTTCACATAAAGTACTAAGGACTACTATACCCTCTACCAGTACCTATACGCTAATAGGCAGATATCGCTATAGATTTTATTATTGACCTACCGCCTTATAAATAACATAGCCGAACCTATAAAAACATCCTTATAATAATATACCGACTTATAAAAGAACGCCACTACGTCCTAACTAAAGGCGTAGCTATAAGCAACGTTGCCGACGCCTTCCTCCACGAAGTTTACCGACTACATAGGTTACCTAACTCTATTACGTCTAACTAAGGTATATAATTTAACTCTAACGTATAGAGGCGGATCTGCCAACGCCTTGGTATCTCTATTAAGATATCTATATCCTTTTACTATAAAACTACGGGACAACTAGAAAACGCTAACGCTAGTATAAAGGCGTACTTACGATAGGTAGTTGCCTATAGTTAGGACGACTAGGTAAACCACCTTCCACTAGGTAAATTTATAGCAAATAATTACATCTTAGCTACTACAGGACTTACCCCGTTCTTCGCGAATAAAGGATATCACCTATAATCTAGTATAGAGCCACCAGAGCCTATTAATAAGAAACTGCTATATAGAAAACGCCTTAAGATGCTACTCGCCAATTAATATGCAGACCGTATAAAAGACCTACTTAACTACTGCAAAGGAAAGATGGCCTGGGCCCAAGCAAAATAGGCTTACTTCGCCGACCGTTACAGAATACCGCCACCTAAGATACGTATTGGCGACTAGGTATAGTTAGATACACGTAATATCTCTATATAGAGACCTATAAAGTCACTTAATTACAAGAACCTTAGCCCCTACTAGATTAAACAAGTTATTAACAGAGGAGCTGCATACAAACTAAAGCTCCTGCCTACATTAGCCACCCGCGGGATATGGCCCGTGTTTTACCTATAGCTACTACACCTTTACTAGCCTAACCCTCTACTAGGATAAACATAGCCTAAACCCCTACTAGTACTAATCTAAGATAAGAACAAAGATAAGAACTATAAGGAGTAGACCGTTAAACAAATTATTAACTCTAAATACTTTAGCAAAGGCAGAGGACGGCGGCTCTACTATAAAGCTACCTATATAGGATTTAACATAGATTAGCCGGAATAGCAACTATAAGAAGATTTTAAAAACGTAAAAGATCTAATTAGCGATTTCTACTACGCAAACCTATAGAAACTAGGCCTAAGCAGAGATTTCGTACCTAATCCCCTATAGGAGCCGTCACAACTAAATCGTTGTATATTACCGTTATGTGACTACTCTAATAAGATATTAAGGAACTTTAACCGCCGGTTAAAGTTGTCTAATTAGTTAGATTCTAGACGCTAAGGAGAAGCTAGCTAATTAGGTTGGCTCGCTTACTACTAGCGCCTTAGCGATACCCTCGCACCTTACTAAGTCCCTAACAGCCTCCTTCCCCGCTATAGCCTAGTACCTTCGCATAGTAGTAACCCACAAGCTTTAAGTTAGAAGCACCTATATAAGCCCGTTACACCTATAACGATATTTCTTCTTTTAGATACCCTAAGCATTTCCCCCTATATATATATAGCAACTATAGCGTCGCCGGAGCTCCGCCTTAATAGGAGGGGGGGTAGTGTCAAGGAACCCGACCGCAGGGGCCTCCATAGGAGAACCCCGTGCTCTCGCGTACACCTCGCGTATAGCTTATGTTAGCTACGCAAGGGTATATTACCTCCTTACGCCCTCAACCCTTACGATCGATCGCGTAACGTCTTGTAGACTCCTTAAATACATACGCTTTGTAGCCATTGCCCCCGTTCCGTAACAGGTCTTATGCTTATTTTCGCCAAAAAAAAAAACATATTATTAAGGATTGTAGAACTCTATATAATTTTATTAAACGCTAGCTAATATATATAAAACCTATATAGATCTACAATAGGTACCTTAAGGCACCTACTATAGCCAGGTGGATATACAGCATCCACGTTATACTGGATAATCTTACTCTAAACCCCACCATAAGCCAACTACCAAGTTACGGATATTTAAGTTAACTTACAGTATGCCACCACAAAAACTTATTAAAAGGAGAGGTAGAAGGTCAAATAAGATACTAGAACAGCCGCTACCGCATTAGGTGCCGGATAATTAAACTTGGAGAGGTTATGCGACAGAGCGGGCACGACGGCTGTGGGACCTTTAAAATTAGCTTCTTACACTTTACAGAAAGAGCAAGGCCTAGCAGCTAAATAAGATTAATAAAGCTATTGCATTTTTATATCCATATCGCGGACGTATAGAGCAGCTTAAAGTCCTTAGGTAGTTGCTGTTTAAGGAAAAAGATATAATACTTGTTGCAAGAACCTTATTTGGCAAGAGTATAATAATACAAGCAATGCCATGTCTTCTTTAGGCCTTAGTAGTAATTATTATCTTACTACTTAATGCAATTAGTGTAGAGTAGAAGGTAAAGATTAAGGAGCTTCCTGGAATAAGGCCAGTTTATATATATAAGGAGATAATATCTAAATGTCTTTTAGGGGAAATCCGTATTAGAGTATACACCTATATTTTAATATTGCCAGAGCTGTTGGCTAGGGAAAAGCTCTATAAGATTCTTACCCACCCTACTTTCCACGTATATATTAGCTTAGTGGTAATTAATAAGGTACACCTTGTAGCTAATTAGGGGGGTTTATTCCGGAGTTTATATACACAGCTATAGAAAGTGCGGTCGTTATTAGGGCGGAGGCCGTAGTTTACTTATACTGCAACGCTTAACAATATAACGTTTAAGATTATACAAGAGTTGGTGGGCTTTTAAGATAATATTAATATAGTGCGGATATTAATTAACCGGCTAGATCTATTAATTATTAGAGAATACGTTAAGTAAGGGAGTAAGAAGTCCTTTAAGAGCTTATACTTTGTTATAAACCATGCATATAAAGAAGCTCTAAAAGGGAATCTATTATCCATACTAATTAGAAAGGTATCTAGTCAAATATCCGCTATATCTGCCTATTAGAGGGTTAAATATACGCCAACTCCCAACCAGATCCTGAAGATAATTATCTTCTTTAATTCTAAGGATATAATATTATAATATAGAGACGTAATTCGTTTATAGTTAATATATTATAGGTACTAGGAAGCGCAGGCTAGAAAAGCAGTTTAGCTTTATTATACATTATTAGCTACTATAGATAAGGATAGACTATATAAGGAGTTTAGAAAGCCTAACTCTAAAATCTACATTTTAGTCTCCTCTAATGCGCTTGCCTATAGCGCTAATATTCCTAATATTAATTGTATTATGTAGTATTATATACCCAAAATAAAGTTAATTAATATAATATAGCAACAATTTAGGCGCGCTGCTTGTGGTGGTAGTTAAATAGGTATAGTAATATTCTTAATTAAAGATTGGTATAAAGGTCTATATAAGGATATTGCTATAACGGAACCTTGTAGTAGGAACTACGGTGGATTCGTCAATGGGCTAGGTGTATAGGTATCGCGAAGTTAACAACGTAATAACAACTGGTGGAGTGGTTGCCCAACAGATTAACTCCAATTGTATTCTAAGAATTACTACAAGGAAAGGAACTATCTAGGTAGGGACTAAGGGTCCTTAAATATACAACCGTACTTCTACTTAAGTCGTTGCTCTATCTGCTCCGTCTGCTCTATTCGCTCTATAGCAGATCTTATAGATTACCTAGATTACACAGATCACATTACGTGACCTTGCTTACCATTCCTCGTCATATGATTCTATCGGCTCCATTCTAGACCGTACCTATATTAACCAACTAGCTTCTTCTAACTCTTCTCTAAGTAGTTATAACATCGTACTTAAAGCGTCCGTAACACTATCTCCCTCCTCCTTATTTTCGTCCTTAAAGATTCCTAGTATCTCTAGGTCGTTTACTAGAGGTATAATATCCGTTTAATTAACTTAGTTAATATCTTTGCTTATTATGCCTAAAGTGTCTTCTTCTTTATCTATAGCTCGTCGGTCTCGTACCGTTACTACAATATTGTCTCTTAGTGAGATAATACCATCTCCGTGTTCTTGTTATGCGAAAGAGGGGTTAGTTTATATTACGTTAGCGAGCCCTTTGTTTCGGCAACCGTCCTTTTACTCGGAGTGCACTAAAGCGAATATTTAATCGTCCTATGATGTTCGCTTAGTCTCTAACGCTAAGTATACGCGTCCTATTACTCTAAATAGTCTTTAAGTGCCCTTATTAATTACTGCTAGGGTTTTAGGTTTAATCTACTACTACAAAACTCAATAATAAGCTTTTGGTAGCGCTTGCTGAACTTTATTATTCCCATAACGCTAAAAAAGAGGCTACTAATGCTTAACAACGTGCTCTAGATTCTCGTCTTACTGCGTCCACTTAGTTAATCCGTCTTAAGAAGGTTCGTAAGAAGGTGTGTTCTAAAGAGTGGAAACTTATAGAATAAGGTTTATAGGAACTTGGTAATAAAAGAACGGATTCTCTTCTAACAGAAAAGGAAATAATTCTAAGTACCTTAGCAACTGGTCCTTCTAAGTCCCCCTTAGGTGGCTCGTTTTTTGGCGATCCTTTTTCCTTAATGCTGCCTAACCTTTTCTCTTCTAATACTCCTGTACCTTTCCTATAGTGTTCTTTAGATTTTCTAGTGGCTCCTAGGTAGTCTTATCGTAGCCTATCTACTTAACTTTATACTATGTTTTATTGTCTATATCCTTGTAACTAACAATCTTTAAAACTTGCCATTTATCTTCCTCTTGTCCTTTGTATATGTCTGCCTTATAAACCGGTAGCTTAATATTCCCGTATACTAGCTCTAGCATTACGATATGCTATATAGGGTAGATCTTTATTTTGGCTGGTAGGTCTAACTTAAACGTAACCGGTAAAATTCTTTATATAATTTTGAAAGGTCCTAATCTAACATAGTCTAACTTCTTACTTAATCGTCAACTCTTAAAATTTTTATATAGTAGCTATACTTTATCCCCCTCCTTAAGATCTGGTCCCTTAGATCTCCTAGCGTTATAGTACCTTTTCATTCTTTACTATACTACTTTTACTATTTCTATAAGGTTTATATAAAGATTTATCAATGTCTCCATTCTTTGCTTAGCTGTACTACTCGTTTTTTTTACTTAGTATAGCGATAACAATGTCCTTAGCTTATATCCGTAATTTGCCTTAAATAGTAATGTTCCTATTCCTTCTTAAGGTATTGCGTTATATGTGAACTGTGTAATTAGTAATAATAATACCCAATTATTCTGTGTATAATTAATATAGTATTGCAGATACTGCTCTAGTGTCTAATTTAGTCTTTCTATTTAACCGTCTGTTTGCGGATAATATGCGGTAAAAGTTGCTGCTTAAACTCCTTATTCCGCCAAGAATACCTCTTAAAATACTGCTACGAATCTTAGATCTCTGTCCGATATAATTTTACTTAGTGCTCTATATCTTACGAACACTTCTTTAATATAGATTCTAGCGATATCTTCCGCTAAGATTTCTTCCGTGCATGCTATAAAGTATCCCCACTTTATTAGCTTGTCTACTATTACTAAGATTACGTCGTAATCTTATCCGGTAATAGGATCTTTTAACTTTAGTAACTTTATAATAAAGTCCCATAATATAACCTCCTATAGTCTCTCTAGTATTTTAATAGGTTATAGCCCTCCATATAGCTTATGCCTTATTAGTTTATTTCTTTAGTAATCTAGATATTCCTTTATGACTTATCTTACTAGTCCCCAGATTCCATTAATAATGTACTCTTCTTAAAGTCTTAATACTAAGCCTATAGCTCTATTGTATTCTTGCGTTATTCCCTTATAGAATAACTTAATAAACTCTTTTATAATGTTTCTCGGCACGTATATTGCTTCTTAGTTTTCGTACTACTCTAAACCTAGATTCTTTACCTATGCGTCTTAGATCTTCTATATCCAGTCACTCTTTAGTAATTTATAGGTCTGGCTAATTTCTCTTATTGCTGTAATTTTCGGATAATTATACCTAATTAATCCGTCTATATCTTTTTACAGTAAAGCCCCTAATGGCTTTTTATTATTTTGTAGTTTAGCCCTTCTACTTAGAGCGTCTACTCATGCATTGTCTATACCCTTAGTATGCTAAATCTTAAAATAGTATTCTATAAGCATCTCTACCCATCTAACTTATCTTTAATTGAGTTCTTTTATTATTAGGAACCCCGTTAGGTTTTTATAATCCGTCTTAACTATAAATAGTTTCTCTGTGCCTTATAAGAATGCTCTTTATTTCTAAAGTGCTATAACTATTCCTAATAACTCCTTATTATAGATGTTATAGTTTAGTTCCAGTAGTGTTATCTTTTAACTATAGTATGCTATTAGGTGCCATCTATTCTTATATTTTTATAGAAAGTACGCTCCTAGTGCGAAGTCTAATGCATCCGTTTTAACCACTGTCTCTAGTTTCAGTTGGTAGATTTTAAGGATTGGGTCTTAAGTGAACAACTCCTTAACCTCTTTAAATAGTTTCCTCTATTCTTCTCCTTATACCTAAGGTTCTTCTTTCTTTATTAACCTTATAAATGGCTCTATATCCTTTAACTATTAAGCTATAAACCTTCTGCAGTAATTACAAAACCCTAAAAACGACCTTAGCTGCGTAACGTTCTCTAGTTCTTGCCAATTCACTATAGCCTCGATCTTCTTTGGATCTATACTAAGTTAGCCTAGTTTAATAATAAATCTAACAAAATCTGTCTTCCTAGTAAAGAATTCGCATTTCTTAATTGCTACTAGCATCTGTTCTTCGTATAGTCTCTTTAAAACCTATTTAACGTATTCTCTGTGCTCTTCCTTACTTATTGAGTAGATAATGATATCGTTAAGGTATACTATAACAAATTCATCCAAATATTCTCTTAATATATTATTAATACGTTTCTGAAACGTTATAGGTACGTTTATAAGCCCGAATTACATAACTAATAGCTTATATAGTCCTTCTCTTAACCTAAAGGCTGCCTTTTACTTATTACCCTCCTTAATTCTAATCTAATAGTACGCCTATCTTAGATCTATCTTTGTAAAGATTTACGCATTGCCGATCCTGTCTTAGATTTCGCTAATTAAGGGTAAAGGATACCTATCCTTTCTAGTAATGCTGTTTAACTATCTATAGTTAATGCATAGTCTAAGTTTCCCGTTTTTCTTTGGTACGAATAGTACTAGATATCCTACTAATAACTATAATAGTCTAATATATCCCTTTCGTAAGTTCTCTTAGATAAACTCTTTTAGTGCTCTTCCTTCTTCTTTAGTAAGCTTATAGATTAAAAAGAACCTTAGACTTATTCCTGGTTCCAATTCTATCTTATAGTCCTATGCTATATACTCTAATAGCCTTTCACTTTCTAGTGACTATAGTTTCTTGCCGTACTTATGGTATCTCTTTAGTATATAACTTAGTCCTTTTTCTGTTTCTTTATAGGTCGCCCCTACTTAGTACTATACTATCTTGGCTTGTTATCGTATCTTATATCGTCGTATATCTCTAATATTAACCCGGCCTATAACCCAATCAATCTTTAGATTATATTCCTGTAACTAAGGCATTCCTAATACTGCCTTATTATTCCCCAATGGTAATATATCGAAAGACATTCCAACCTATTTCCCTTTAATGGTTATCTAAACTGGTCCTGTTTTAAGATTAATGACGCCTCCTCTATAGGCTATTAGATCTCCTAAAATTGTAACTAATAGATACGGGTGCTCCTTCTATCTATACGGTAGCCCCATCCTTTTAACTACTGCTGGTGATATATGGTTCCTTATTACTCTACTATCTACTAATGCTTTGAACTGCTAATCTTGCCATTTAATTTATAAATTTAGGTATCGTTCTTGAATTCCTTTAAGGGTCTAAGGCTCTACTACTAGCTCCCTCTAGTTTTATAGGCCTCTACTTTTCCTAACTGTTAGTTACTAGATCCTTATGCTCTTAACTTATTCTTTAGCTAATACTTTGTTCGTTTCTTTTCCTTAATATACCATAGACACGTATTTTCTAGGCATTCCCACTACTGTTATCCCTCTAAGTATTCTTCCGTAAGGAATCTTCCTGGTTAAAGTGTTAAGTCTCTTGACTTTTAAACTTCTACTAGATGCTATCCGTGCATGTACTTAGCATTTCTGTACTATCGCTCCTCTGGCGCCTAATATATCCTTATAGGGTATTTCCGATTCTTTTCTTTTGGGTTTTTATATATCTTGTATATGTTATCCATATATGCAATTCATGATAGTATATAGTGCGCTAGGTTCTTTGGGTTAACTCTTAACTTATCTTCGTCCTTAAGTTTAAACCTTTATTATGTTAATCTAAACGTTACAACTTTATTCGCAGGTACTAATATGCGTCTCTCGCTTTTTTAGTCCTCTAATCGTTTCTTTAGGTCCTTTAATATTATAATTAAGGCTCCCTTAATATAATTTATTGCTTTCTCCGTAATCGGGTGGTCCTGGATAACTCTCTTGTCTAACCATATATAGAAATCTTCCCATTCGTTATTGTGTCTTTATCTATACCACTTTTAGTACAGCTACTAGAGTGTGTATGGCTTGTCTGTAAGGAAGTATCTTTTTATTACTATATTGTAACAGCCCTTTATATATCGTTCTTTAAACCTAGTTAGAATTCCTAGATCCTCTTCGTTTTCTAGTTTAGTAAGCCACTTGGCTCTTAGTGTGCCTATTCTTAGCCTATTAGTGATTCTTTATACTGGTGCTCTATCTCGTATACGACCGAATATACTAAATCTTATATCTAGTCCTCTCTTTTGCCATACGAGAATTCTTGCCCTAAATTCCTCTATAGTTTCCTATAGTTTGTGTTTTATAACTAGATCCTTAAAGTCTTCTTACTTCTTAATTACGCTATTAACTTTTTAATCTTTAGCCCGAACACTATATTCTACTAGTAAGTCCTTTAGGTCTATATATCTATCTCCTAGTCTAACTGCTATTTATATCGCAGATTCTCTAATCTATAAAGAAGCCATTTATTTCTTACCTGTGGGTGTTCTAATTTATACCCCAAATTCTTAGTCCCTTAGATTCTTTAATTCTAAGCTTACTTCTTTCTTAAGCTAAGCTCTAGCCTTAGTTTAACTAGGCTTAACTAGTGTTCTTATCTCGTCTTAAGAGTCTTATGCCTTTAGGAAACTTCGTCCTAAGCTTATTCGTATATTATTAAATTAAGCTGTTGCTTTGCTCCATCGGTTATCGTCCGTTATAGGTCCTTAAGCGTGCCTTATCTTGTCTTAAGAATCTTAGTCGTCTTTTATCTCATCTTAAGAATCTCGAGCCTTTGGCCTTTTGCCTTTATCAAGTGGTAAGCTAGCACTAGCAGTCGTCTGCTTACTTAATCGTCTCTAGATATTACTTCTTTCGTCTTATAAAGCGATAGATGCCGTATCTAATGGTGTTATAATGCCCGTTACTAAACCTTACTCTATAGCGGTTTTAGTTTCTGCTTTTATTACGTTATTAAGGTTTAGATACCCCCAGTTGGTTCCTTTTTCTTCCTCATTGCTATTAATTAATAAGTACTCCAACTCCATTATTATTGTTACTAATCTTTATCCGTATATTACTATAATATCTTAATCTAGCTTATAGAGTTAATCTTTTTCTTTATCTAACTCTTTGGTTCCTTTAAGTCCTCTTAACTCTAGCTCCTATAGCCAATAGCTTGCACTATACTTAGCGTCTTTATGAATTTGGCATACGTTGTTGTAATAAAACGCGAAACTTCTAATTAAACACTCTTTTGTTCCCCGCAGTGTACTATCGTCCCTCTATATATATATGTTACATACTATTAGTCTAGTTCCCTTTACTGCGTAATGATTTTAACTACTCTTACAATCTTTAGCAAAATAACCCTATTTCCTATAATTCATATAAGCTCCGTCTTTAAACTATTACTTTTACTATAGAGTCCGCTTAAACATCTTCCGCTGTTAAGATCCTTGGTTTAGCCTATACTCCTTAGTTCTATAATCGCTCGATCCTTAACTTCTAGGTTTCTATAGTTGCTTTCCCCATCTCTTATAGGTTTCTCTAGTACCACTTAGCTCTATTAGCTCTACGCTATACCATAGTTTCTAATTTAGCTTTAGTTATTGCGTGCTTTGCGTCTTATATAACTATAGAACTCTATCCTAGCCTCTCTTAGCCTATTCCCTTTAGAAGATCCTATTATTAATCTTAATCGCTTAATCTATTAATTCCCTAAGGGTGTTCGCATCTTTTATTAGAATAATTACGTCCTAGACTTTAGCCTTAAGTCCTTGCTTATACTATGCCATAAGCGCCTTATCGTTCCATTCGACCTATATAGTAAGTATTTAAAACTACGTTATATACTTAATTACTAAAGTTCGCTGCGTTAGGTCCTAAAGCTTTCTCTCTACTATAGTTATTGCTTCCGGGTCCCTAAATATCTGTATTAATTATTCCGCGAATCCTACCTAGCTAGAAAACACAAATCGTACCTCTTAATTGGTAGTAGTCATTCCGTTAGTCTATATTTCCGTTAAGTAGGGTTTAAACCATTTAAGTGCCCGTCCCGTTAGGAATAGTCCTGCGTAGGCTATTTAATCCATTATTATGGCTAACTTGGCCCCCTCTTGCATAACTTTAAAATATATTTGCGTTAGAAATCCTTGAAGCTTCGATCTCTCTCCTAAGAATCGTTTAATTAAAGGTAACTTAACCTTTACTACTCCAATTCCATTAAGTCTTTCTTTAAGTGTTTAGTTGTTCTCGTTTAACCTATTAACGATTTCCTATAACTGCCTAACCGTAACTGGTTGTAAGTCAGTATCTTGCATACTTGTATCTCCACTTAACCTTAAAGTGGTTGCTACCGTTAACGGCGTCGTAGTGGCTGCTTTTGGTGGCATATTATTTAACTTCTAAGACCGTAACCGTGGTAGTGATTATGTAACGGAACCTTATAGTAGGAACTACAGTAGATTTGTTAATAGGCTAGGTATATAGGTATCGCGAAGTCAACAACATAATAATAACTGGTGGAGTGGTTGCCCAATAGATTAACTCCAATTATATTCTAAGAATTACTACAAGGAAAGGAACTATCTAGGTAGGGACTGAGGGTCCTTAAATACACAACCGTACTCCTACTCAAGTCGTTGCTCTGTCTGCTCCGTCTGCTCTATTCGCTCTATAGCAGATCTTATAGATCACCCAGATCACACAGATCACATTACGTGACCTTACTTACCATTCCTCGTCACATGGTTCTATCGGCTCTATCCTGGACCGTGCCTGTATTAACTAACTAGCTTCTTCTAACTCTTCTCTAAGTAGTCGTAATATCGTACTTAAAGCGTCCGTAACAATTGCTGGGCCAGCTAAAGGTTATTATTGTATGGGTAGAGCTTTCCAATCCCAGCTAAGTTAACTTAGCTATAAATATCGTGTCGTACAAGAGATATTGTAAGAGGTATTATAAGACGGGGCTGCTAATTTTGCTAGTAATATATCTTTAAGAGTGTCTATATATAGCAATGCAGATTCTAATCCGTTCGCATCTAATATAGGGCGAGAGCTTAGTCCGGGCGGAACATCCATAGTTCTACCTGCGGATATCCTACTAAAGAAGCCAGCGTGGCGCCCAAAGACTAAGGCTGAGAAAAGAGTAGAACTCTCCTATTATATCTATGCTCTTATAAATAAGGAAAAGGGCTACTTATAAAAGATTATATTAGAGAACTATAAGGAACAGTCTCCGTCCGCTAGTAGCTGGGGTTATTACTCTAACTGTAATCCTACTTTACGGGCTTTTAAAGAGTTTAATATCCGTAAGCCGCATATAGAGGGGATTCCAAGGAAGATATAACAAAAGGCCTTTGCTATAAGCATAAAAAACTGGTTCTATAACTAGGCGGAGAAGAAATATTAGCACACTGTTTAGAATTTAACCTTAAGCTACGTTATATCTAATAAGTAAATTGCCGCTCTCTATAGCTGCGCCTAGTATATAACTAGCTACGAGGCGCTTAAGAGAAACCTACCTAATTAGAATTGTAATTAGCTTAGTAATAATCTAAATAAGTTTATTACCTTTATTTAAGTAAAGGTAGAAAAGGCAAATTAGGCAAAGAACTAACTATTAGCGTTAGCAAGCAAATTAAAAGATAGCGTAGAGCGTATATTACCACAATCTGGGGTAGTAGAGAGGCGTATAATATTGGCAGCTTAAAGTCCGTAAATATAAGTAGCCTAGCTACCTTAATTAATATCTACTAAAAATCCGTATATAGGGCTGCCAATACTATTACCTTCTCAGTCTATATCTAGTAGAAATGCGCAGCTAGCTAGCCCAAACTCTAGCTAGTAGAACGCCTCTAGGCTAAGTATACCAAAACCCTATAACGGATATTAGTCCTAGCAATGCGATAATTAGGTCTAGTTTTTAACGTAAGGCGGATATCTAGGATCTTAAAGTTAGGCCCGCTCTTAGATTTAACATTAGGCCAGGTATCAACAGCCCTAGGGCAATAATTAGCGTCAGTTATTATCTGGTATTAAGTATCGGCCTTTTAGATATTAGGGTCTATACTACAATAATAGATATTAACTCCCTACAGCTCCTAGATATCCAAGTCTATACTATAGTATTAGAAACCAGTCTCTAGGGTAGGCTAGGTATTATAGCTTACAAGGCAGCTCTATATCTTAACCCTTAGAACAATCTAGATATTAGGGCTTATAGCGGAGCTTTTAGCCTTTAAAGCAATCTAGATATTAAAGCTTATAACGCAGCATTAAATCTAAATCCTTAGGGCAGTTTAAGTATTAGAGCTTACAGTACAACACTAAGTCTTAACTTTTAGGCAAGCCTAAGGTTTAATATTCGCAATATAGCACTAGATCTCCAATCACAAAAAATCCCAAAGTTTAAAATTTGCAGTGTAGTACCAGTTCCCAGGTAGTAGGAAATCCGGAAATTTAGAATTCGCAACGCAGTATTAGATCTCCGCTCCTAGAAACTCCTAAGACTTAGAATTTAAGTTGTAATACTAGATCTCCGCTCCTAGGAACCTCTAAGGCCTAGGGTTTATAGGCTAATACTTAATCTCCACCCTCTAAACTAGGTGTAGTTTAGAATTTACGTACTAATACTTGATTCCCACCTTCTAAATTAGATGCGGCTTAGAATTTACAGCCTAATGTTTAATCTCCACTCTCTAAGCTAAGCGCAGCTTAGAACCTATAGCCTAGTACTTAATCTCCGCCCTTAGTTTTAGATGTAACGCAGCTATTAGGTCCGCCTTATAGTAAGAGAAAATAAAAGAACAGGTCTGCGCACTTTAAAAGTAAGAAATTTACTTACTAAGTAAACCTAATATCCGCTTATAACCCTTCTCTAGCACTTTAGCCAAGCAGTAATTCTATATTAATGTCACTTCGCAAGTTAACTAGATGGCGCCCACTTACTTTAATTAGTAGTAACTTAACTATAAAGGATTTGCGCATTATAAATAAGCGTATATAAGGTAGTTAATATTTACTAAGGTAAGTTATAGCAGCAATTATTTATTAGCGAGCTAATTTAATAAATTGGCAGCGCGGATATTTACCTTTAATTAACCTCTATACCTCTTCTTCTACCAACCTTCTACCTTATAGCACTGCACTATAAACTTTACCGTTATTATTTTATCTACTATCTATTAGCATACTACTATCTATAATGCCTTTACTTACACCTTTAAACATATCTAACAGCCATTTAGTTAAGGAATTTAATAAGCGCGATATTGACGATAAAATAATTAAGGACGCTTTTAAGGACGCTTTTTCTTTTACTAATCCTTTAGAATCTCTACCTAAAGAGTAAGCTTTCTAATACTAAATTATGCCTACAGCTAATATAATTTTAGGAAATATATACTAAAGCACTCTTTGTTGGATATAGTAGAGCGCTATAATAATGCTATTACAAAATCCGCTAGAAATCTACTTACCTCTTTACTACCTACCTCTTTGCCGCCTACTTCTCTACTGCCTACCTCTTTGCCGCCTGCCTTTAAGCCGCTTATTTCTCCACCTACTACTTTTAAAAAGTTTAATCCTTATTATACTTCTGCTTCTCTTAAGAGGCAGGCTAATAGAATTGCTACGTAAAATGTTTAGTATAAGATTGCACGGGCCAACAAACTCGAGGCTAAATGCGCCGTCATTTTCAAACCGCAAAAGATGTATAAGGAGAGAATTATCGGAGAGCTCTAGCTAAGGGAATTATAAAAATAGATGTAGATAGGACGTGCACAGTTTGGGTAGTTAAAGAAGCGCGATGTTCTGGGTAGTAGATTTATAGAAGAACACTTAAAGGAACGAGTTAGGGATGATGTTGGCCGCCGAGGTAGCTTTACTGCAGAGGTGTGATGGGTGCTGTTTGACGTCTGTATTATATAGTGTTAGTCTAGTTTTAACCTGTATTATCACTCTTTAGGTACCCCTATAGGAGGTCAATTTCTTATATATATTAGGGCTCTTAGAACCACCTTGAAAAAAAACAGATTACTTATTTAATTTTGTGTCTCTACCTATTAGCTAGTCTATATTATCTATCGTAATACCCGCCTGGCTAAAAGATAATAAGTAGGGTAGGAGGTAGTGCAAAGTGGCTAAGCTTCTCAATATTATGTGGCTGAGTAAGCGTACTTATATATGATGTTAAATGGCGATAAGGATGATTGGGCACTTAATGCCGCCACTACTAGTAGAGAGGATGGCTGACCCGCTCCGGCCACACCCTTATTAAGTTGGCGTTTCCTAAATATTAGCGGTTAAAGCTTCGGCGCAATTATTATATAGGGTATTATCTATTTAACTAAAGCCTCTTTCCTTAGCTAAAGAAAGGTGGCCGCTATAGAGTCGGCCGCTATAATTATAGGAGGTAGGTTTGTCTAGGATCCTAAATATACGGCTTAAAGCGATTGTTATTAATAATAGTTATTAATAGAGCTGTTGCCCTGCAAGGCTAGGTCTGCCTTTTATTGCTTAAAATATTTAGGTAGTTAATAAGCCGAGACCTATATCTCTATAGGTAACTTTATTCTGCTATCTTCTACTTATACGCGTAAGCGCAGTGTCCGCCTTTAAACTATAATCCCCTTACTTGTAATAAACCGACTTAAGGTATACCAATTAATACTATTAGTGCTAAGATAGAAAATGTATGCCTTCTTTACTTCCCCCTTCGCGTTTAATTTTTATAACTAATGTAGCTATTATAGGAAATTACAATCCTTTAATATAATGTCTACTTTAAGCTTAACTGGCTCTTGGATATAAATCTAAAGTATTCTTAGCTAATCTATAATTAGGCGCTTATGCTTTCTATAGCTATTAATTCTATAGCTATATACTATATTGCTATTAGAGACTTATTTAAAGAAGTTTTATAGAATTATAATAGTGATTTTATCGATCCTAGTAAGCTCCTTTTAGCTTCTAGCTTGTCCCCTTTACCTATAGGTAAGCTAGCTAGACAAACTAAGGCAAGCACTACTAATTAGTTTTCCTCTTATAACGGTGATTTAACGCTATCTTAAGGCGTTAATACGACCCCCTAAAAGTCTCCCGCGCCTTCTCTTTAACACCCTTTATCCTATATAGAAAACTAGTTCCCCTCCATAGCTATAAACTTATTAATCTAAAGTATAAAGATATTGCAGTAAAGTCCTAGTAGTTAACCCTATAACTATACGGATAACCAGAAAGGAGAGAAAGAATAGTTGCTATCTTAGGTAGACGAGCAACACTATAAAGAGCCTTAATAATTAATTAACTATAATCTCTAATATATAAGGCAGGACAACTAAATATAGGCGCGTAAAGAGGGGCAGGATAAGGTAAAGTTGGATAATATTTACGGACGGGATAACGTAATAGAAGAAGTTAAATGTAATCCTAAACCGTAAAGTAAAATATACCAGAGAGAAGGAGTATAATTGCCTATAAATAAAAAGCAACTATAGCGAGCTAAGCCTACTAAAATACTGAATATAGCAATTACTAGGTTTGGAAGGACAATATTAAAGCAGCTTTGGAGTAAACGAAAAGTTAATAATTAACACTCCTATAAGGTTAAGAGGCTATAGAAATAAACTCTAAAGGAGATTCTACCCATCTATAACTGTAAATTTCCGTTAATAGAGATATATTAAACCTTTACTAACCGCAGCTCGTTGGATAATTCTAATAGGCTCTAGCTCCTTACTCGCTTATTCTTTGCGGTTACTAGCTAGAACACTTTTATACAGCTATAGAATTCCTATTTTACTATTTAGGAGAGTATAAGCATAGTTATTCTTTCTTTTAGTAATATAGTATCCGCAAATATGGAGTCTCTAGATTAATTAGATGTCTTACTTACTACAGCTTTTATTATGAAGCGATTCCACCTAATTGGATTAGTAAAAGCTCGTACGCGGCTAGAATAGAATTACTAGCTTTAACTGGTTTAGTAAACTAGACGTTAGCGGAATAAAGAGCAAATATTGGAACTAGGTTATTACGGTTAGGCTACTTCTCGCGCTCTAGACGATATGCTATCCTAGGTATATCCTAAACTTATAAGATATATAGTTAAGTATAATAAACGACTAACTACCCTAAAAAATAGACTTAGTTAGGGACGTAACTGGCATATACTAGCAGCTTAATTTAGTACTAGTATCCTTACTTTAGTCCTAATTAATAGTAATTTTAGTATCTATAACTATAAGTAAGCTTTCTTCCTGCTAGCAGAATCTACACTAGGCTAACTTCCTATAGTATTAAAAGACTTCTAGTAGATGATTTTAAATTGCTTATTAATATTTTAGATAAAGAACGTGGTGGTTTTCTCTGTAAATGCAGCTAATAGATAACTTACTTTCTTAATCTCTTAGGACCAATTTTAGAGAGAAAATATATACTTAAGGATACGGATAGATCCCTCGTAAAGGAGGAGCCATTTAACTCGCTAGGTTTAATAGAATACCTAGAACTAGATAGGTAAATATTAGTATAGATTTTGCAGTATATAGGGATGTGTGTTAATTATATATATAGATTATTATAACTAAAAGGCTTAATATAGCTCTTACTATGTCTATTTATAAACTTTACGCAAAGACAAATTTAATAGGTATTGTATTTAGGTTTAGGGCTTTTAAGAGGCTCTTAATCCTAGAAGAACTAATCTTAATTACCTATTCCTACCTTTATTTTCTAGTATAATTACTATAGAGGAACCATAAACAGTACAGATAGTAGTAAAAGAATAAAAGATTAGAGATACGGTAAAGTATAAGGCTTCGCACGCCTAAGGTAACACCAAGCTAGGTACCTATACTGCGCTACGCCGCGTATAGGGCTGGGATAATAAAACATGCACCTCACTCCTTATAATAAGTAATAACTAAGGGAGCACCCGACTGACCTAAAAAAGTCTTTTATTTAACGCCTAAAATTAGGTGCTTAATTTTTAAGGTTTACTCAATCCCCTAAACCTCCTCGATATTATCACCTCCTCTCTAGCGCTTAGCCCTAAGTTAAGCAGCAATACTAATTATTTAAGCGACAGGAAATTCTACTAATAACTCTCTACTCCGCCTAATTACTTTTATAGCATCTTAAGTCCGAATAAATCTAGAATATCTTCTTAATAGGTATTCTCGTCTTGTCTTTACGCTTGCTCTAGTTACTCTTATTTATATTGGCCCGGATCTCAATATAGCGCTTAACGGCCTCATTTCTAGTCTAACTGCTATACTTAATAAGAAAGGGAACAAGCCTCGCCATTTTGCTACAACGTATAGTCTTGTAAATATTACGATACTACTTAATTGCTTCGAGCCTGGCGAGGACATACATCTCCAACTTCTACAATTGCGCCTCTAAAGTGGCATACTTATAGCACACACTCTTAAAGATACGAAACTCTTAGGGCGTATTAACAACTAACTAAAAGCAATCTATAAATACTAACCAAAGCTAGAGGTTCCTTTTAGATGTATTAAAGACTAGCGCGGATATAGACCTAGAGATCACCCTATTTATATATAAATAGTAAACACTAATACCTCCCGGGATGTCTGGTAAGAATTTAAAGCCGCTATAAGTACTCTTAATTAAAGGCTTTTCTAATGGATATTCGGCTGATAATACTAAGTTAAGGAAGAACCGTTTAATGCCTAAGAAGGGGAAATGTCTATTAGAGGTAGGAGATATTAGCCAGAATAATATAATAAAGCGTTAATTATAGACACATAGTAATTTAAGAGATAGAGTTAAGAAATAATATTTTTAAGTTTTTCTATTTAAGGCTGGAGGAATTTAAAAAGAGACTAAGGTTTTATTTAACTTAGCTACATTTATAACTATAAATAAAGAGTACTACGTTAGGCACTTCTGATTTTAAAAGACTTATTACATTAATTCCGGCGTCCTATACTCTAAATCACAGCTATATATACCCTATAATGTCCTTATATTCTAGACATTATTTAGATTGTTTTCCGCACACTATATACCGTTTTATTTAGCCGTATTACACTTACGCGTGTACTTATTAGAGTAAAAGTAACCGTAACTGTACGAGAGTGTTTTCCAAACATATATAGTATGCCTTTAGAGACGAGTTAGCCGCTTTCTATAGATAGTAAGGAACGATTTTATAAATTTAAGGCAGAATGCTGGCTCTTCTTTTATAGGAATTTATAGTTTTATAGCCTTTTATAAAGTAATATTTCTTAAAGCTGTTAATATAGAACAGAGCTAAGGAAAGTGGACTTTAGTAGGTATATATACTATTAATACTTATCTCTACTTAAATAAGGCTGGATTTATGCATATTAGTGTAAATATATTAGCAGCAAAGATGCATAAAAACAGCTGCATATAGTAAGAAAATGCACTTAGATATTCAAACTATTCTATTTTAAGGTGCCTGCGGTAAGGCTCTAAGATATTAAGTAGTAGCCTTATAGGTGTTACTAACTAGTAAATATAGATCCTTTTATATCCCAGACATTAATATCTAGTAATGCTACCTATAAGTCAATGTTTAAAACGCAGCGAAAGTAACAGTATTTTGTAAATAAAATGAAGCAGGGGCGCTAAGCAGGCCATTCTACTATAGGCTTAGTAGGGGTATCCTAAGAGGATATTTTCCTGTAGATGCCTCCGCTAAGAGGATGATGCCTAGAATATGCCTCTAAGCGAGCTTGCATAGTATAAACTGCTAATTTGGCGGCGAGATAATGAATATATACGCTCCGGATACCGCCCTTTATCTAGCTCTTTTACCTATCGCTATAAAGCCTTTATTTATACAGAAGCTCAAAAACGCTCTACTTTAGTGCAGCTAAGTAGGTATGCGAATAACAAGTTAATTCCTCCTGCCGTTATATAAAGGGCGAGGCTCGTAATATAATTAAATACGTAATATTCTGCCGCCCCCTTATATTAGGGGCTATATCTACACACGGAATACACTACTTAGGACGACGCTAGTATAAGGAAATAGCCCACAATTATAGAGACCCGGTGCACAACTACGAGCTTGTAAGAGGAAGGCGTTTAAAGAAGCCATTTTTAAGGCCTGAGGACAAAAGAAACCGAATTATATATTTAATTTGGATTATATATTAACTCTAAAAATCGCACCCTATATATTAGGTGATGGTAGATAAGGCTAGTAAGGCCTATAGAGGAGGCTTTGGAGCTATTTAGAAAATTACAAGGCCCGTTAGAGTTAATGTAAATAAGTACTTAATATAGGACCCCCTTATACAGTTTAAACTTATACTCTACGCTGTTTTATCTTTAGATATAAGATATAGGAGACCTATAGTAATTTGGGTTAAGGAATTAAAAGAATAGAGGGCAGCTTCTAAATTAGATCTGGTTAAGAGGAATGAAAAGGACCTCCTTAAAAAATAGGATTAACGAAAAAGGGCCTATAAAGAGGGCACCCCTAAGTGGAAGAAACTCCGTGCCCTTAATAACGATATAAGGCTACAGAACAAGCGTTTTAAATTAGAACACCCGGAATTAAAAGGCAATAAGGGCCTTAAACAACTATTTAAACCTAAGCGCTATTAGAAGCATAAGCTATTTACTAAGGGGGCTAGAAAGGGTATGGATGCCGACTGGTATGCCACCTATATGCTTAAGGCACAAATCTACCCCTATTATTGTATGGTTCGCGATGCCAACCGCTATTCTAAGGTATTCCTTATTGAGGACAACGTACGCCTATATTAGGCAGCTCGTGCCAAGTTGCAACAGGAGGCAGCTGATTTGAATATTAAATTCACACTATATCCGCTATATAGCCCGGATCTACACCCAATTAAGCACTGCTTTGGGCGCCTTAAAGGTTTCTTAAATGACTACAAGGTTGTAGGAGCTTTAAAGAAGGCTAAGGATGATGCAGAGGCCTATATAAAATGGGTGTGGCAGGAGGATGCTAAGATGAATGCTTATATGGCTAAGAAAGCGTTAACCACGACCTTTATAATAAAGGCCTTAACTTATATTGCTCACGGTGGAAACAATAACTAGACAGGATAATTTCTAGCTATTTTTGGTTTGATTTGGTATATAATTGGATTTGTTATAGTGTTTTGAAATCTTACGGTCGCATTGATTTTCCACCCCCTGGTTAGCGCCGTTTGATTGTATTACGAGCCTCGCCCTTTATAGTTATATTTATCCGACTAGCATTATTAGCTAGTACCTCTTCCCCGCCGGAGGCTATATACTATATCTTGTCCTTAATAAACCTAAATAGCGACTTGTCTTGCCTAAGCCGACACTTTATCTCATTATATTCCCCTTATATAAGCTAAAAGGATATCTATAGATTTTAATTACTGTATCTCTAAGAAGCGCGATAACTCGGGAAGCTTAGGTAAAGGCTTTCTTATTAGTTGGCGGAGGCGTTAAAGGCGCGCCTACGAAGCTTAAAGGCAGTGTAATATGCTAAGATTCTTTTAGAGGAGGCTGCGATGTTGTCAGATAATCTGTATTCTCGGAGGCGTAGGACGTGCACGAGTCACGTGCACGGGTCACGTGCTTTGTAAATATCTTCGTCTAAGCCCAGGGGCCCTAGGTCAAAGACGAAAAACACACGATCAAGATCATCAATCAATCAACCCATTTCATCAATGAACAGCTCAATACGAGTTTCGTGACAGTTATGAGCCCGGTCCGCCGAGACAAGAAGCTATTTAGCTATTATTCAATCATTTGAAGAAATTCTACCTCATCGTCACAGGACGATCCTGACGAGAGATTCGACCTTATCGTCGAAGGACGATCCTGACGAGAGATTCGACCTCATCGTCAAAGGACGATCCTGACGAGAGACTCGACCTCATCGTCAAAGGACGATCCTGACACGAGATTCCACGAGATTCTACGAGATTCCACGAGATTCTACGAGATTCCATCTCAATCGTCACAGGACGATCCTGACGAAAGGACGATCCTGACGACAAGGACGATCCTGACGACAAAATACCATCTCAATTCATCCTTTGCCTATCAGTCAAATGACTCCACCGACGAGTTCGTCGACGACGATCATCCTCAATAAGCCAGAAGACTGGGAACAATGGCTATGGCAACTCCGAGCCCTCGTGGATCAGCAAATTTGGGCCCACGTTAACCCAGACACAGAAGCACCTTAAGAAGGTCTACTTAAAGAATCACCTCTTCCAAAAGTCACAGATTTTAACGAGAATGTAACCTTATATGCATAGCTCTCGACGAATTAACAGAGAGCGTACAAGAACAGCAGAAGATACTACGACTAGGACATAAAGTACTTCCTGAAACAGGAAGAGCATCTACAATAGATACGCACCCAGATCACGTCCATAGTATTAATTCAGAAGAAGCTACTGCTTGACCCTTCTGTAACCGTTAAGAAATGGCTATCTCGGTTAAAGGAGAACACAGAACCTATCTTATTATACGTTAGGAAGAAGGTATAATATTAGTACACGGAAGCCCTTAAGGGGTTTAAATAGTTGTTAAAATTAAACTAGTGGCTGAACCAATGGGAACACGTAATAGCACTAGGAGAGAAGTATAAGATCCCTTAAATATTAGATAGAATTTAGCTTTAAGATTTAGCAGAAGTTATTTAACCGTTTAGCGACGCCTATTATATAAAGTATACTACCAAGTTAAATAACCTTTAGAAGTTAAGATCTTCTAAATACTGCAGAGTAGTAAAGGAGCTGCAAGAAGGACTTAGAAGACCCTTAAAGAAAGCCAATACTACTATAAGAGGCAGTACCTTTAATGCAGACTTCGCAGAGCAAGCCACTAAGGATCACTTTAATACTACTAAAGGTTTACAAAAAGGAAAGGCCTTAGTACGTAATAGATGCTTAAAGAGAGCCGGAACACTGGTAGATAAGGAGATATCCTATAAGAAGCTAACGCCTAAGTGTTTAGCGTGCGGAATATAAGGACACTCCCTACGGGACTGTTAGTGTTTATTTAAAGATAAGAGACCTATAGGAGTTATAATAGGAGATGCGCGCATTAATAGGGCACTAAAAAAGGTAGAAAAGAATAAGAATTTTACTAACTAAGTTATAAAGATCAGACTTAAAGAATAAGAAGATAAGGCTTAATAACGATAGGATAAGAGCTAGGAGATAGTTAAGATTAAGGGAGAAGCTAATACGATATTCCTAGAATCGTATTATATAGGTCAAATCCATTTACTAAAGCTATTAACGATTCTTAACTTAGGAACCACTCTCTATATCTTTAATAACCTTTTTCGTTTTTACAATTTTAGAAAAGCTCTAAGATATAAATACGTTATCGCCGGCAGCTTAGAAGTGCCTATACTAGGCTACAGCGATATTACTATCTAAGTTATAAAACTAGACAAGAGCAAGGGAATCCCATGTTTTAAGGACGTTGCCTTTTATACGGACTTTAATATAAATTTAATGTTGTTCCGTCTACTTTAAAAACAAGAGTACTACTAGGACAATAAAGGAGACAACAATCTTCTAGTTCGGAAGGATAATACAATCCTATATTAAATGGAAAAACGTTACAGATAACAGACTATCGAATACGTCCGACTAGGAAGTCTATTAGCGTTTAATATAAGCTAACTACTACGCTACTAACGAAAGCGTAGAGCATTGTTAAGAAACGCTTATTTAGATTTAAAAGGTAATATATGTTTATAGTATCTGCGTCTAGGTTATCTAGGACCTATAAGCCTTTATTATTTAGGTCTTAACGCCTTAGGAGCCAAGCTTTAAGGCCCAAAGATAACGGAATATTAATATTACAGTCTCGCCAAAATTAAGTATTAGGTTTTAAGAAGGTTCTTAAAACGGAATATTAATAAACCCTATTTTAACCTCTATATTAACTAGACTAACCTTAAAGAAGCGCATACTAGATTTATACGAGTTATATTTATTTATAATACCTTTTTAAAAAGAACCTTTCCGTATTTTATAACAACGCATAGTAAAGAGAAGGAGATACTACGAGTACTTAAAGATTTTATCTAATGGATTCGCCTAAGGCATAACCTTAAGGTTAACACCATTAGATCAGACAACGAGCTAGGGAGAAGAAGAACCCTTAAATAGCTACGGACTTAAGGGATTATATTTAAGCCTTTAGCGCCTTATACCTAAGCTCAGAACAGTACCGCCAAACGCTTAGGGGGTGTAATTATTGCGAGAGCATATGTAATAAGAATTGCTATTAATCTACCACACGATCTATAGAACGAGATAGTCGACTATATAGTCTACCTTTAAAATCAAACGCCACGGGAAAGTAATGGTTGGAAATCGCTATATAAGAGGTTCTATACCTACCTAGCTAATAGGAGATTAAGGAAGCCGTAACTAGCGCGCCTAAAAGCCTACGGCTGTAGGGCGTATGTGATAACGTCAGACGCCTAGCTAAAGAAGAAAAGGCTAAGTAAGCTAGATCCGCGAGCCCATATCGGCTACCTTATTAGCTATAACTCTACCAATATCTATAGGATCTAGATCCTATATAAAGGTATTATTATCTCTACTAGAGACGTTATTTTTAATAAAAAGACGTTCTTTAACAGTAAGCAAACGGACATCTTAAAGGATCTATACGCCGAATTAGATACGCTAATTAAGAAGATTTAACTCCCTAATACCTTAATTAAGAATAAGGTCCTTCTAGAAGATAATAAAGAAGTATTTAAACCGTTAATTTAAGAGAAAGACGATGACGTCGATAAGCCAGTTTAAAGCTTTAATAAGTTAGCAAATCTTAAGCTTACAAGAGCTCTTAAAGATGCGTACTATACGCTACCTCCAACAGAAGAAGATGAAGAATCTCCATATACCTTTTACGTCGAGTATCCTATAAAGTTAGATGTACAAGGTATTAATCAGGACATTATTAGCCGAGTAGGAGATAGGTTTTACACTTAGGGGGTGTTTAACAACTTAGTTAAAGACTCGTTTAAGAAAGCCTACGATAATAGGTTTAAAGACTTTGTTACTAAAAGGATCACCTTAGCCTATTACGGCGCATTTATAGCAGGAAGAAAGTTCAACCTTAACGGTCAACTCAACGACATTAATTAAGGACCTCAATGTATACCCTCTTCGAGATTAGTTTTAAGAGGCTTAACGAGCCTATCTCCAATCTCATTATTAAATAAGGTCGTTTTAAGAAGCAGATAAGAAGTACGTAAAGGGACAGCAGGTCCTTAGCTTAATATAGGTGTTTGTCTATAAGACGGACAAGTATAGATTCCTTTAGAAATGTAAGGCATGCTTAGTAGTATGCGGAAATTAATAGGCCCTAGGAGGCCTACCTATAAGAGCTACTATATTAGCTAGTACGACCTTCCGAACCCTTATAGCGATTACTATAAAATTCGACCTAGAGACGACATAGATAGATACAGTTAACGCGTTTGTCCATTGTGATCTTGACGAGGTTATTTACATAAAGCTACCGCCAGGGTTCAATAAAGGAAAGATAGACAAAGTACTACGCTTAAGAAAAGCCCTATACAGACTATGACGATTACCACTATTATAGCAGAAAAATCTCACGAGCTTATTAAACGAATTGGGTTTTAAAGAGGTACCTTAGAAGCCATATATTATACTAAAAGGTAGAATAGTCGTCTTCTTCTACGTTAACGATATTATCTTCTATTACCAAAAGATAGATAAGAAGAAAGCTTAAGAAGCAATTAAGGAGCTAAGCAAGGAATATCAGATAAGTACCCTTAGTAAGCTAAAATAGTTCCTAGGAATCTACGTACTACGTAATCGTAGCTAGAGGCTCCTATAGCTATCCTAGGAAGCCTATATTAAGAAGATAGCTAACTAGTATAAGATATATCTTAGAGGGCGTCTTTTAGACACTCCTATGGTAGAATCAGAACTCCTCCCTACTAATTACCGTATAATCCGTCTAACGCGTCTATCCCCTAATATAGACCTATTAGTCCGTTCTATATCCCTACTAGCTTCTACAATGCTATATTAGAGAAAACTGGGTTTAGTACTTTATATAGCCACTATAACGCGTTTGGATATTGCCTTTGCAGTATTACGGCTGGTAAGGTTTAATTAGGACCTAAGCTAAGAGTACTATTAAGCGGTAGATAGAGTTATTTAGTACCTATATAGCACAAGGAGTAGAGTAATCTACTATAGAGGAGATAAGGAAGAAATAAACGGTAAAGGGAGAGATAAAGGAATACATAACTAAGGACGAGACGATAGAGATGGTAAAAGCGAAGCGCAATTATTTATCTATGCTAGCGACGCATTATTTATAAATAACTCCGTCAATAGAAAGAGCTTGTAAGAATATATTATAAAGCTATTTAGGGGGCTGATTGCCTAGAGAGCAAACAAGCAGGGTATAGTTATAACGTTAAGTATAGAAGCCGAGTTATTAGCCCTATTATAAACTATAAAGGAAGCTATCTTTATTAGTAGGCTGTTTAAAGTAATAACATTACGCCTAAATAAGCCCTTAATTATTAAATGCGATAATACCTAGACACTTTAACTAATTATAGAAGATACGGTAAAGCTAATTACGAAGCTCTAATACGTTAACATCTATTAATACTAGCTACGTTAGGAATACGTAATAAGATAAATACGATTTTAATAGATAGCGATGAAGGAGATAATTACTAATGGACTTATGAAGGCCCTACCTAAGCAGAGGTTTTAAAGCTTCGTTAATATAATCGGAATGGTGGATATTAAGGAGCGGCTAAATAAGGAGAAGCAACTGGAGGACCTAAGGGAGAATATTAGAGCGAGATAGAAGGATTTAGATAAGATTATGGTTTAATTAACGCATTAACGAATATGAGAAGGTGGTTAGCTTTAACCTTAAAGAGCTTAAAGCTAAGGGGGTATGTCAGATAATCTGTATTCTTAGAGGCGTAGGACGTACACAAGTCACGTGCACGGGTCACGTGCTTTGTAAATATCTTTGTCTAAGCCCAGGGGCCCTAAGTCAAAGACGAAAAACACACAATTAAGATCATCAATTAATTAACCCATTTCATTAATGAACAGCTTAATACGAGTTTCGTAATAGATGTAAACATAGCTGTATATTATGGCATGAGATAGGCTGTATCCTAAAGTTAAACGGTGGTTATCTTGAGGACTAGTTGGGGTTTTGGTATAGTTTAGTTGACTTAGCAACCGCGCTAAGCTAAACGCCAAGCAGTGAAGGTAGTGCATTACCGCTATAACGCTATACTTAACCATAGTTCCTTAGGAAGTAGACCCTTAACGTATATATATATATATATATATATATATATTCTATTATAGCCATACACTATTTAGGGTATAGGCCG
>Ga0307515_10003830_pt1 | contig 31458 bp, 27 predicted proteins | sample 17_EM_MG_FD_194513 | JGI IMG/M metagenome (GOLD analysis project Ga0307515, IMG submission 194513) | Populus trichocarpa ectomycorrhiza microbial communities from riparian zone in the Pacific Northwest, United States - 17_EM | ecosystem: Host-associated > Plants > Roots > Unclassified | place...
ACTGTTTCATTACAAACTGCTATATATACGAAAATAGTACCGTATGGATAATCCTTCCACTAAGCAAGTTCCCAGGAAAGATTGGAGGGGTCACACTGGTCCCGCTTAAAACCCAATCTCCTAGACAAAACTTCTTAGGCCATATCTATCCATCGTACTGTCTTTCCGTATATACAACCATTTGCTAGCTTTGTTGCGGCTTTCCTTTACAAGTGATCTGGGGTATCTTGGTTTTATACCTGATTTCTCAACATCTGGCGAGACTACCAATGCTTAGATTCATCAAGATTGGTCTTCGTTAATTTCCACTCTCTACCTCAAATCATCCACTTGATCGGGTGTCTAGAGTGTCCCAATTTTGCCTTCATTCAACAACTAAAAAATCTCTCCATTCAGTAGTTCAGCACATGTAATTGGGTAAACATGTGCACCTTATTCTTCTTCATCTCCATCGACCACCATGATGACTTTCAGATGCTTCCTAATCGGGCAATCTCTTTTCTTAATTCACCACCACCACTTTTAGTCTCAATCTCAATGATCAGACCGTACCATTGCATCCGGAACGATCAAATTAGCTGGAAACAAGTCTAAAATCGTCCAAATCGCATTTCAGATGGCTAAGATTTGATCAAAACAATTCTGGCCTGATGAACGACCCAAATTTCAATCTCAGATCTAGTTGCACCTAGGATCAGCTACACTGGATCCTATCCCTCGGCTCGCGGCTTGGCTCAAACTCGGCTCAGCTCGCGGCTGATGACGTGGCAGGTGGGTCCCACGGTGCTGACGTGTCAGCTGACTGGGTGCTGCCTTGGCATGCCAACTGTGCATGCTGACGTAAGCCTTGATGTGAGGCTTGATAAATCATTCCGGACCAAGCATGGTTGATATGCTTGAAGGGGAATGTTGTTCCAGAGACAAGCGTTAACACTCTTCAGATGAGATGTGACAAACCATCTGGTTGAAGTGATCCTTTGGAGTGAGCAAAGGGGTGCTTTGGTGACTCTGGTGATTGAAAGGTTTGGCAAGTACCTGTAAACTTGGCCAAAGACGCTCTCGGAATGGTAAGCTTAGAAGAGCTGCAGAATGCAAGCATGTGCTGAAGAAGCAAGAGGACAATTGCCCATATAAATGACAAAGAGGGTGATTGTTGGGATATTGCCACTTATGTGGCAGCATCTGTAGCCTATCTTCTAGAAGAGGATGACTGCCATTGTCAAAGAGTCAAAGAGGGTTGCTGGTGCAGCCATCATTGTTGAAGATGAGCTGAAGTTGGTGGCCATCATTGTTGACAAATAAGCAGGAGGAGCTGCCATTGAAGCCTATAAATAGGCACCGAGAGAGAGAAGCAAAATGAGAGAGATTGTGAGGAGAATAAGAGAGAAGAGAAGAAGAGAGTGGCTGCAATAGCTGCTGCCATTGCAGTAGCTGCAAGTGCAGCAATGAGAGCTAGGAGTTGAGTAGAGTGGATGTGATCCTCCTCCTCTATGTATGTGTATTGTATCCTTTTTCTATCTCTAATAATATGTACCTCTCCCGTGGATGTAGATGATTTGCTGAACCACGTTAAATATTGTGTGTCAGTATACTTAGCCTCCAATAGACAACTATCAGAACATCACCGATCGGCGCAGGGGAGCCGAAATCCCCAACAAAGGGAAGGAAGATACGTTAGGGGTAGAGGAGATTATAGATGAATGCAAGACCTTCTATTTCGCAGGAAAGGAAACTACTGCCAATCTTTTGACTTGGTCTCTTATCCTCTTAGCATTACATCAAGAATGGCAAAACAAAGCAAGGGAAGAAGTGTTTTCTGTCTGTGGAGGGAATGATCTTCCAGTGGCAGAGAATTTAAACGATCTCAAGATTGTAAGCTTAGAATACTAGCCTGACAGAGTTGTAAGAATTTTAAAAGGGTGCAGTTTTGCTCTTCTACATCATAATAATTCTAAATTTCTTTTTGTTAATATCCTGGTTCCTTATCTTGCAGGTTAACTTGATACTCAATGAAACACTTCGGCTCTACCCTCCAGCTACTATGTTGATGAGACAAGCATCTAAAAAGGTTAAGCTTGGGACCCTGGACATTCCTGCTGGCACTCAAATCTATTTATCCTTGACTGCTGTCCATCATGATACTGATATATGGGGAGAAAATGGCAGTGAATTCAATCCCTCGAGATTTAATGAGTCTCGAAATCACTTAGCTTCATTTTTCCCATTTGGGATAGGCCCCAGAATTTGTGTTCGTCAAAATTTAGCCATTGTTTAGGCAAAAATTGTCCTAGCTATGCTCATCAAACATTACTCTTTCATAGTATCCCCAACCTATGTCCACGCTCCAATGCTCTTTATAAGCTTGCAGCCTCAATATGGTGCACAGATACTTTTCCGCAGGATTTCGAATTGAAGGTTGGTTAGCAGTATAATCCGATGTTCCTGAAAAATAATTACAACCCGAAGGATTGTACCTTCAAAAAAGATATTCTTGTCTTTTCACATACCAAATTTTTGTATGTAAGTTTCAAAATTTGGTATTTCTCGAGACATGAGAACTTGATTGGTTGGTCCACTAGATGGGAGGCTCATTGAGTTTTTTTATGTCATTAAGGCATAATTTTTGTTGTCTATTTAATTGGTCATTTGAGTTTTGTCATGCAGGTTTAGTCTTTGCTGAATTTTACATAGATCTAGAATATGCCATTACACGTCAAGAGCTCTCATAAGAAAAAGGAGTGGAGGTAGATGCCCCTGAAACATGCCAAAACTCCCGACAGTTAGCGTATAATCTAGTTCAAGAAAAAAGTGAGCATGTTTCATCACCCTATAATCCCTATAATCCCGTGGGTTTAAATATGATATTATTATATTAAAAAATTATTCATGTTTGATTAAAATATATTTTAGAAATTAAGAACCACAATATAATTAATACAAAGATTATATTTATAAACCTAAAAAAATTAAGTAAGGACTTGATTAAATTAATTTCTAAAATTGTCATGAATTAATATATGGATATTATTCAAGTGGCAAATTGATATTTTATTAATTTATAGGGATTTTCAGATTTAGCTATAAATAGTAAAGTATGCTTTTTATTTTTGTGTGGTTATTTGTTAGACAGAAAAACTACGTATGTCACAGAATAGAGATCTAACACTCTAGGTATAACAATTCCTCTCTCCTAAATATGGATTTATAAGATTTTTCACTGGTGGTTCGTGAATATTACCGTTGGAGGTCGGACACTTGGACAACTTGTGGTTTATGGAAACCCATCATTTAAATAATTATTCAAAGCTGAAGAAGATGAAATCTTCAGGTAATAAATCTCTAAACAACTATATATCTGTCTAACAGAATCCTAGGGACTCCCAAATAATTTTGTTTTATTGTTTTCACTGCATGTATGATATTCGGGAACCCAATAGTGGTATCCGAGCCTTCGTTAGACAATTAGAGTTGTTGATTGCATGTTTTAATTGTTAATGATGTTAATTGTGAATTAAATTTATATGCAAATTTATTTTTCCAAAAAATATTTTTTCTCATTATTCTTTCTAGTTACTATTCTGGCCAAATTTGGCCAGAATTCACCAGTAATTTTTTAAAATTGGTTTTAGGTGGCTACAATAGACACAAGTAGTGGCGCCAACATCGCTGGCGTGCCTGGCTCTGCTACGTGCACGACTACCTTTGGCAGAAGGCCTAACATCGCCAGACTAGGGCTGCGTGGGGGCTGTTACCCTGCGTTGCCACCAGGTGCAGTGGGAGTACTAGTGCCGCTACTAAAGGCTGCCACTGGCGTGGTCTAACCATGCCAACAATAGCAAGAAGAAGATGTCAGGGGAAAAATTATAATTTTACCCCTACTGTTTAAATTAGGGTTTTTAGAGGTAGAATTATGTATATACTCCTGCGAGTACTTATATCTAATCACTTTTTGGTATATTTAGAGCTGGAATTATGATTTTAGCTCTTCATATATAAAATAATAATTTTATATTAAAATTGAAACCCTAAATTAAATTAATTATAGAATTAATTTTTCTAATAGGATTAGGAATGAATTAAATTGTTTAATTCATTTTTAATAATAGTTTTTGAAGAAAAAAAAATTGTTTGGGAAATTTTCAAATTGGATTTGATTGAATATTTCGAAGTGTTAGAAATATTATTTTAAATTGTACATAAGGCCAATAATTAGAATAACATGCAATATATTTTTAATTATGCATATTAAAATGTTTTATGCATGATGAGTGATTGTTAATATTAAAGACCAATGTGATTATGCTTTTATTTAATAGTTGAATGATTGAAATTTTTATTAAATAGGGATTGTATGTCCTATCTTATTTCTATTTTTTGTTCTAGGTTTCAATTCTTTTCTCATCTAATTCTTCTCGAATGTAACTCGAGATTTCTTAATTAATTATGTAAATTTTATGTAATTTAGAATTGTAGGAATTTATATAGGAAATTATTATGTAATCCAAGACGAAGAAAAAAATGACGATGAAGGCTACAATCGAGGTGCTTGCAATGGACTTATGAAGACTTTCTACAGCTACTTATGATTTGACCATCCAATTCCCTTCAATGACTCAAGGGAATTAGCTTAGACATGTCCATAATTATCCAATTATAATGGCATGCTAGAGGTGTATGTTTATATATAAATTGTTATGTATAAAATGTATATATGTTATACATGTTATGTATGAGATCTAACTAATTGATAATAAATACCTCATTAATATATTAAGTGCATGTTGGGAACATGAATAGTTCCTTTCCAATTTTATATGCATAGAACCAAAGTTTTATTCCTGGATAACTTGTTGAGTTACTCAAGGTTATCGTTAATTGAATATATTTAATGCTATAAAATTAGGTTTTACTTAACTAACCTATTTGATTTGAATGAGTTACTCATGATCATATAAGGTTAAAGGCATGGGTTAGGCGAAACATTTAAGATATGTTTAGACAAAGAGTTGTCACCTAACTGATCCATAAGTCATATAGAGATGTGATTGATAAACTATGTTATCTATCTAATTAAATTTATTTTGATTTATTAAGTCACTCAAGGTCGAATAAATTAAATGAGATCCTAGCTCACTAGAAAAATCTAAGTGAGATCTCCCAAATTAATAGGGAGGACTATTAATTTTGCAAGAAAATAGTGGGAGAACAAATTAGAATTAAAGATCTTATTTAAATTTGGAATTTAAATATGTATGTATGAAACTAATACTCTCTATCTTTATATAAATAGGTTGGTATTTTAAATGAGTAGTAACATATCCTTACAAGGCATATTTGATGCTAACAAATTGACCGGACCAAATTTCCTAGACTAGCATCGAAATGTAAAAATTGATCTCAAGCAAGAATAGAGGTTGTATATTCTAGAAAATCCAATTCCAAATGCCCCTGTTGAGGATGCTAAAGAGTAAGTTAGGAATGAACATTAACGTCATGTTGATGATGAAAAAGCTGCATGTGGATGTTAGCCAGTATGTCACTTGAACTTCAAAGGCAACATGAGAATATGGATTCTCATACTATGATTATGCATCTCAAATAATTGTTTGATGAGGTCAGTATGATTGAAAGGTATGGGACCTTCAAGGAATTATTCTGCTGTAAAATGATAGGGGGTTCTTGAGTGAACACCCATGTTTTGAGAATGATTGGCTATATTGAGAAATTAGGTCAATTGAGTTTTGTCACGGATCTTGAGTTAAATGTTACATTTAGACACCTTGGTGTTCAAATCAAGATCACTTTCTTTCTTTGTATTTTGTAATGTTCAAGTTTTATTTTATGTTATATTAATCTCTTGTTTATGTTTTTCATTTCCTTTACTATACTTAGTTAACTTATATCATGTTTATGTTCTTATATTGTTTATTTATGTTTTTCTTCTTCATTATGTTTAGCTAAGTTAATTTTGTCAAGGTGAAAAGGGCACACTAATGGTGTAAGAATAAGTATAATATAAACTCAACATGGACTTTAATGTTTGATACTAACATGTTTTATATTTGTTATCTTATTAACTCTTAATATCTTGCTTGTTAAATGGTTAATGTAGATTTGTGTTGTACAACCCTTGGTACAACAAATACTTGGCACTTTCATAGCCTACTGTATGGTATAACCGACACGTGTGCTATGAAAGGAACTTGATTTGTTGTTAACATAAGTTATCACCATGAATATCTGACCACATTTATAAGTATTGGCATTACTCAAATAAGATAATTAATATAATCATGTTAATAATTTATAATCCGATTGAAACCTTCTTTTGGTGTGGTTTCCAGTTAAGTAATAAAAAGAGTTTATACTATACTTATTTGAAATACCATTAGTGGATCTTCTAACCTTGACAATTGTTTTATCCTTGTTTAATCTTTACATCAATATCACACCTCAAAAGTTCTCTTCAACTCCTTTCATTTATTGTTTATAATTTTATATAGTTCACCTCTCTGTGCTTCGACCCCGGTCTTGTCGGGTTATTTATTATTTCGACACTCTTGCACTTGGGATAAGACATCAATCTTTTGATCATGTCATTGATGATGATGAACAAGCTGCATGTGTGATGTTAGCCAGTATATCACTTGAACTTCAAAGGCAACATGAGAATATGAATTCCCATACTATCATTATGCATCTTAAATAATTGTTTGATGAGGCCAGTATGATTGAGAGGTATGAGACCTTCAAGGAATTATTCTGCTGCAAGATGATAGGGGGTTCTTTAGTGAACATCCATTTTTTGAGAATGATTGGCTATATTGAGAAATTAAGTCAATTGGGTTTTGTCACGGATCTTGTGTTAAATGTTGACTTGGTCTTGCAGTCATTACCCCAAAGCTTTTCACAATTCGTTATGAACTATCACTTGAACAAGTTGGATAGTACATTGCTATAATTGTTTAATATGCTTAAGACTACTAAAAGGGCCCTTAAGAAGGAAAAATGCCTAGTTCTTCTACTTCAGTATTCTAGAATGTGTAAGAAGATGGATGGGAAAAATAAGAGTGTTGTCTCTAAAGCAAACAAACTTACTTGGGGCATTAAGAAAGACAAGGGCACTTGTTATCATTGTGTCAAAGAAAAACATTAGAGGAGGAATTGCAAGGAATACCTTGCAACCGTGAAGGCAAAGAAGCTTAATGAAGCTTCTACTTTAAGTATGTTTATAATTGAAAACTATCTTACTACTTTGCATTGTAGTTCTTGGACATTGGATACCAAATGTGATTTTCACATTTGCAATTGCATGTAGCAACTACAGAAAAGTAGAAGATTAGTTGAAGGTAAAATGTACCTACAACTCAGTAATGAAGCAAGGGTTGTTGCATTAGCTGTAAGAACTAGTTATGCATTAGTTATAGGAACTAGTTATTTTATTTTGCCTAATGGGCTGATACTAGAACTTCACAATTGTTATTTTTTTCCAATATTTTAAGACATGGTTTTCATTTTATTTAGTTTTAAAGGGATTGAAATTTATTATTAAGGACATATATTGTTTTTATTTTATTATATAATAATGATATTTTTATAGATCCGGTAATTATATGAATGATTTGTATATACCTGAATTTAATATGCCTAGGTTCAATATAAACTGCAATAAAACTGAAATACAGATTGAAATAAGTATTAAGAAACTTTGATTGGATTGAGATGACTAATATTTGACCAAATATTTCAAGGATTATTTAAAAGAGAATGAGATTCTCTACACCTCTTAGAACACTACATCCAAATAAAATATATTCCCAAGGCTAAAACAATCGATGTTAGCCTGAACCTCAAAAAACACAAAATCTCTATAAATTTAGTAGGAAATGTCATGCATCAATGAGATAAGGACCTCTCATGAAAGATGTGAATGACATATTGCTCATAATTAACGAGTATACTAATTACTTGGAAGTAATATATGATATTTATTCCAAGAAATGACTTGAAGCTATGAACTTCATGTACCAACTAAGTTTGGAACTTAGTTGATCCACCTGAATGAATAAAACCTAATAGATTTAAGTGGGTCTTTAAGAGAAAGACTAATATAAAAGGCAATGTACAAATATACAATACAAGCTTCAAGGAGTAGTAATATCCAATTTTGATGGTATAATAATCAGATTTGATTTCATAAAAAATATGGATAAACGTTGTGTTTACAAAAGGTTAGTGTGAGTGATGTCTTCCTAATATTATATGTAAATGACATATTATTGTTAAGAAATGACATATCTTTACTTTAATCATTAAAGTTTTGGTTGTTCAAGAATTTCTCCATAAAGAAATTAGGAGAAGCAACCTATATATTGGATTTAGAGATCTATAGAAATAGATCGAAAAGGTTGCTTAGATTGTCTCAATCCATGTATATAGAATAGATGCTAAAATAGCTTAGCATGAAAGAATATAAGATTGAATTCTTATCTATTTTGCATAGAACACCTCTTTCCAAAGACATGTGTTCTAAGACATAGATTGAGAGAGATATGATGGAAATGGTATCCTATACTTGACTATAGGATCCATCAATAGAGAAGATAAACCAAAAGTTCAAATTGTTTGAATTAAAATTTTTTCAATGAAATGTTTGAAAAATAGTAAATACCAGTCAATATATATTTTATTCTAAAAGGTAGTGTTATGAGTTGGAAGAATTCCAAATAAAAGAGTACAATTGATTCTACAACTGAATAAGAGTATACCTTCACATTTGAGGAAACAAAAAGGTTGTTTGGATTAAGAAGTTCATCAATGAACTAGGCTGGTTCATAGCATTGTTGATCTAGTTGCCCTGTACTATGATAATAATGGAGCCATTGCATAACAAAAAAAACCAAAGTCTCATCAATGATCTAAACAAGTACTTAAGAAATTCTATTTGATTTGATAAATGAATGAACTGAAAGATGTAAAAATAGAGTGAATACCCACCGAAGAGAATCTATAAGATCCTCTTACTAAGTCACTATCTATGCAGAAGCATTAATGCTACATAAAGCAATATGATTTTAAATATATGAGCAATTGGCTTTAGTGCAAGTGAGATATTGATAGTTTAATACGTACTTTAGCCAATCAGTTGGTTGCACGTGATATGATTATATTCATGTAAATACATATTTATTAATAATAAAGGCCTAATTTATCTTTGATATTCATATAATGTTAGATTAATGAATCTAATATTTGATTTATGAATCTAGAGTAAAGATAAAGTTTATGAGACAATAATGCTTTACAAAGAAAATTATAAAGTTGTTGTAATTATGGGATTCCTATTGCATCAAAACATTGTTCCTAAAATGTTCTTAATCGATGCTCTCTTAAATATTGGATATTCATTAAAGCCATAGAGACTGATACAAATTATGTTCTTTTCTTTATAAAAGGAAGCAGTTGTTCTCATAAGCTGAGGTATAAGGGATACTTCAAAAAAATATGTAGGTGCTTGTCATAAGACATGTATACTGAACTGACCTGAATGAGAACTTCATATGGAGAGACCACCTATGTCTATGGAAAGGCTCACATTATGGTTGTGTAAGTGATCTTTAGACTTGAGATCACTAAGTTATCTTATATAGAGAATGTTATGCTTTGATCCTGTTACATGTTATCTTAATCAAGGTAACGAAGGACAGACATTAGGTATAATATGAACTATATAAAGGTACTTAAGTGATCAAGAGAGGATCCATCACCCTAGGTGAATTAGAAAAAAATGATCCATCTGATCTTAAATTGTATTGACTGAGAAATCCTTGACCCATATGGAATGAGATTTGAAAAGAGTTTCAAATCTTTTTCAAACAATCAATGACTATTATGTAGAGAACAAACATGATTTAACATGACAGATATACTCCATGTTTTAATGTTAAATCAGAACATTATTGATGAAAGGATATTAATTATATTAAGAAACCGGTCATTGAAAGGTTAATTCAAACCACAAATGACTTTTCTAATATTTTAAAAATTAAGGACTAAAATATAATTTATATAGGGATTATATTTTTAGACCTAGAAAAATTAAGTAAGGATAATTTTTAAAATTGTCCTGAATTAATATATGGGTATTATTGAGGGGGAAAATTGATATTTTATCAATTTATATGGATTTTAAGATTTTTCTATAAATAATAAGTCACGCCTCTTATTTTTGGGTGGTTGTATGTTAGACAAAAAAAAAACTATGTAAGTCACATAATAAAGAGCTAGCACTCTAGGTATAACAATCCCTTCTAAATAAGGATTTAAGAGATTTCTTACTAGCGATTCGTGTGGATTGCCGTTGGAGGCCGGACAATTAGATGACTTGTGGTTTACAACAACCCAGTCTTTAAATAATTATTCAAAGTTGAAGAAAATCAGATCTTTAGGTAATAAATTCCTAAACAACTCTAGATCTGTCTAATAGGATCCTAGAGACTCCCGAATAATTTAGTCTTATTGTTTTTGTTGCATGTATGATATTCGAGAACTCAACATACTACGCTTGACAATATAAAGCCAATAAAGTTCAATTCAAATGTTCTACAACTAGCAAAAAAAATAAGGGTTCTTAGTTGTGAAAGTGACATTAATTATGTTTGTGGTATGTCTTTGTAAACTCCGGATGGAATTTCAAAGTTAATGATTTCTTTTACTTAGGAACCAAAATTTAAATAATAATAAAATAATTAAACAAAATAAGTGAGTAACAATATTTTTATAAACCCCTGACTATTATGGAATGATGATAGTCTTGGGAGTTTGAAGTGAAATGTTATGTACATGTCTTTAAAAAATGAAATACCATTATGTAATAACCTCGGTAAAATTTGTTATAAACCAGTGTTGGGATTTGAGAATTTTATCCAGAAATTAAAAAAAAAATACTAATGAAGGACATAGTGAGAATTTGAAATTATTTTAAGATATAAATAGAGGAAGGCTTGTTGAAGAAGCCATTCTTTCTCTTAAATGGCCAGCCATAAACATAAAAGAGAGGGAAGGATTTTTTGAAAAGTTTTACCAAAATCCATCAAAATAAACACAAAAAGGGTTAAATTGAAGTGATCTAGGAGAGTTAATAGAATTCTACGCTAGGGTTTGGTTTTTTTCTTGGTGTTAAGAAAGGAGTGGGATGAAAAAATTATGGGAGGAGGAAAAAGAGAAAACTCATCTTCAACTTTTTTATCACTATTTTCTTGAATTTTGGGTGGTAAGTTACCTTGTTTTAAGTTTGAATACATATATTTTGATGTATTAATGAGTAATTTTGGTATGAAACATTATGCAAACAACTAAATTGAATGAATTGGTGTGTTGATATTGGATTTTTATGTTTAATTATGCTATTAGAGTTAAATAAATATTTAGATGATGAATTAAAGTACAAATTAAAAAACAAATGGTCCCCCTCTAGATGGGTGTTTCGACCAATGGACAAAATTAGGGGATGAGATATATTAAATTGATTTAATCAATGTTCAATTACGTATCATAAAATATGATGTGATTAATGAAGGATGAATTTTGAGTAGGAACATGTTTCCTTCAATTTATGAAATTGGCAATATGAGAAATATTAAAGGATATGAAGATTATCTTATTAAATTTATGTTGTTTATGATGATAGAGTTCTAAGACTATAAGAAGTTGTGAAGATTTGACAATTTAGTAAAGGATTTTAAAATGAAAGTTTGATAAGAGGACCTTAGGGATTTATGCAATGTTTTTGTTGTAACAAGAGAGGTCGCTAGGACTATACAACAATAAGGAACTTCTAGTCGAGCATCGACTTCAGGTAGGTGGTTAATATCTTAGAATTATAGATTTACACTTTAAAGAATTTGTAAGTCGAAATAAGTCTTGATACTACCTTCATAATTCAATTAAATTGATATATACTCTTTGATGTTACTGAGGCCTTGAAGGCTTGTATGAAAAAGGGTTAACAGGGCCAGACTATATTGGGAAAAAGGAAGGATGATGATTTTCTTATAGACAGACCTCCATTTTTGAAGAAGGGTAAGGGACATTTTAGGTAATTTAGGAAAGGGGGAGGGTTAGTAACGAGAACGACTCATGATGCAAGTGTAGAGTGACACGATCAAAAGATTGATGTCTTATCCCAAGTGCAGGAGTGTCAAAGTAATAAATAACCCGGCAAGACCGGGGTCGAACCACAGAGAGGTGAACTATATAAAATTATAAACAACAAATGAAAATGAGTTGAAGAGAACTTTTGAGATGTGATATTGATGTGAGTATTAATCAAAGACAAAAGCAATTGTCAAGGTTAGAGGATCCACTAATAGTATTAGAAATAAGTATAGTATAAACTCTTTTTATTAATCAACTAGAAACCACACACAAAGGAGGTTCTAATCGGATGATTTATCCTTAATAGTTCATTATAAATCATTAACATGATTATATTAATTATCTTATTTAAGTAATGCCAATACTTGTAAATGTGGTCAGGTATTCATGGTGATAACTTATGTTAACAACAAATCAAGTTCCTTTCATAGCTCAGGTGTTAGTTATACCATACAGTTGGCTATGAAAGTGCCAAGTATTTGTTGTATCAAGGGTTGTACAACACAAATCTAGATTAACCATTTAACAAGCAAGGTATTAAAAGTGAGTAAGATAACAAATACAAAACATGTGAGTATCAAACATTAAAGTCCATGTTAAGTTTACACTATACTTATTCTTACACCATTAGTGTAACCTTTTCACCTTGACAAAATAAACTTAGCTAAACATAATGAAGAAGATAAACATAAATAAACAACATAAGAACATTAGTAAAGGAAATGAAAAGCATAAACAAGAGATCAAGGAAAATATAATATGAAATAAAACTTAAGCATTACAAAAATATAAAGAAAGAAATAAAGAGCATGATCTTGATTTGAAAACCAAGATGTCTAAATGTATGGCAAATGCCTCCTTTTATAGGCTAAAATTCGGAAATATTGATTAGATGACTAATTATTGAGTGGGTGACCACCTCTTGACTTAGTGACAACCATTATCTTCTTGTCTGAACAAAACGTCAGAATGTGAACAAATAGTCCTCATTAAAGTTCTGGAAAATTATCTCAGCTTTCCAACAAAACAAGAATGAGCTCATTTGGACTTCTAGAACTCGAGATATAGGCTGAACACTGAACAATGTTTGGGCTGTAGGACAGATTCTGACTTCTCTTTTGTTGCTATAATTTGAACTTAAAAACAACCGTTTTGAATCTTGGATTCTTCATGAAAGTTTTAGGCCTATGTCTTAGCTTTCCATGCATATAAACCAGACCTAAATCCATATTCTACAGCTCCAGTTATGATCCAATAACCGAATGATGTTTCAGTTTGAATTGAACCGACATCTCTTCTTTAAGCTTAGCCCTCTCTTTGTCTTCTCACTTTCAATAGTTAAACACATCAATCAATCCTTTAAATTGTGAGATATGCTTGCATTCAAAATGAGCATTTACTATAAATTAAAGATATCTTATGTTATCAGACTTGTTATTACAAAACATGCTTAAGTTAAGGAATTTAATGATACTTTAAGTGCAATATGATGATATGATACCTTGATAAAAATGCACTTTTAAGTACTAATCATGAAGTTTACCAAGGGACAGTCAAACCCTAAGAGTGGTGTTACAAGATGAAATTCAGAACAGAAGACAATTGTGAACCTTTAGTTTACTCGGTGTGGACAGAAGCACCTAGATGATTGTTCTGCAATGTTGGGAAGATGTTACATCTCTAGAGGAGAGCATAGATGGAGGGATTGCCCACATTTGGGATGAGGGTGTTATTATTATGGATGAAAAGGTCACTTTCAAAGAAATTGCCCTTGGAGAACTAATTCATTCAGGGACAGTCGCAGCCAGCGCAGGGCTAACAACAATTGGTCTTAATGGGTAGGCCAGCTAGATAGACACAAATTATGGCTAGTGGCAGTAGGAGTTAGGGCAGAGGCCAAGGTTATGGAACTCAGGGTAGAGTGTATCATTTGACACATGATGATTTTAGAGCTACTCTAGAAGTAGTAGCATGTATGCTATAGTTAAATTCCTTGTCCGTATATGCATTAATTGACCCTGGTGCTACATATTCTTTTGTAGCATGTAAAATATTAGAAAAACTTGGGAATAATCTTAGTAAGAAAGAAAAGGGATTCACGACAAGTACCTCTTTAGGCAAAACTGTAACATTGATCATTACTTTTAGGAGTAAGGGTTATTTAGAAGGGGTGGAAATGATAGTTGACTTAATACTCTTATAACTACATGAATTTAATGTAATTTTGGGTATGTATTAGTTGAGTACATATAGAGCACCAGTAGATTATTTTGCTAAAACTGTGACATTTTTTAGGCCTGATGGTAGGAGAGTGATCTTTCAGGGAGAAAGAAATGTCATACCAAATTGCATGATTTCAATTATGACTGCCAAGAAACTGATGAGGAAGGGTTGTATGGTATATCTTGCTTATGTAATAGATTCCAAAAAGGATACTGATCAATTATCAAACTTACTTGTAGTGAGGGAATTCTTGGAAGTAATTCCTGATGAACTTCATGATTACCTCTAAAACGAGAAATAAAAGTCTCTATTGATATACTGCCTAGTACCACATCTATATCTTAGTCGCCTTATAGGATGGCTTTTAAACTCCTGATAAGAAAAAAAATGTAAAGCCAGAAACGACTTCACCGTCGCTGCCGATTTCTAAATTGGTAGTGACACAGTTTGGCTGCTGATTTCTGAATCGGCAACGACACTATAAACTCAACAAAAATTTATGTTCGACCGGCCTATCCTAGAGGAGAAATAGGATAGAAACCAATCTAAGGTTACCTAAAAGGGGGAAAAGGACAACCTTTGTCTAGCACCCAAACACCCTACCATGTTTAATAAGGGTATAAATGCAATAAAGGAGAGAGAATGACCTTTGCTCTCCCCAAAAAGATAGCCAACCATCAGCCTTAGCTTCAACAACCTCTCTTCCCAAAGAAAAATTAGTAGTCCTAAAGTATAAAGCAAAATCACTTTATATAATGCATGTGGGATGACTACTTTGGTGGCTATTTTTGAGGAATAATCTTGTGGGGTGCTCTTCTCCCTTCGGTTTGAAGCCGATTATGCTGTCTGCATATGTTTTTGATGGATCTTTATTGCTGGTCCTGGTTGTTGTGCATGGTGTTTACTGTATCTTTGCCTCTCGGTTTAAATTTCTTTGTGTGTACTCTGCTATGGTTGTTGTTCAAGGCGACTCCTTGCCTTGAGTTTTGCTTTGTATTAGGTTGGGAACCTTGTAATCCCCTTGGTTCATTTCCTAACCATTGTTAGCTAATTCTTTTAGCTTGCTAGCTTTGTTTTCTTGGCTTTGATGTATAGTTTTATTAGGGAACTTGTTCCCTTTTTGTATATCTTTGTATTCGAGCTCGCTGGTCTCCCAGCCTTGTATATTTTTGATCTGTTATATACACTTACATTTTGATAAAAAAAAAAAATCAACAGTCCCAGCTGAATGCATCTCTTTAGAATGCTGGAGAAGAAGGGAGAACTCAGAGGTGGCCGACGCCATGAAAGGAGGAGTCTAGACCTCTCCCCTAAAAGCCGGCTAGCAGTCTTAGCTACAACAAACCCCTCTTCCCAAGAAGAACACCAAATCTAATCAGCTTGCATGTCACTTCTCTTGAGGGTTCGAGTGAATGGAGAGCTGGAGAAGGGAGAAACAACCGAAATCATGGCAGAAGAAGATGCCTAGGGCTGGCTGGAAACAAACAACATAAAAGGAAAAGAAGAAAATCAAGATTTAAGGGAAGAAACACGCCACTAAAACCAGCTCTAAAGTTGTCAAAAACATGAGGTAAGAGAAGCATTTTTTCTTTGCTGGTTACTACCTCATGACTTTGGGACAAGGGGAGGATGAAACCCCAAAGTAGAAAGCTTAAGGTCCCTTACACATATAACTTCGGGAATGATTAAAAGAGAAGATCTAAGTAGTATAATGAATTGATGAACACTAGTGCGGACTCCTACCAAAGAAATATGAATAAATTTGAGGGATTTTGAATGTGTAACCTAAGAGTTGGGGCCGACCAAGTGAAGGAATGAAATGAGAAAATGCAGGAATTATAGTCTCATTAAACTTCTAAGAAACATGTTGGAACCGAAACAGAACTTCATGTGTATGTTCATGTCTGATTTTTTCATATAGAAGTGAGGAAAAGATGTGAAATTACGACAAAATGATTGTATATGCAAAATTATGTGTTAATGACCCTTAGATACATGCTAGAGTTGAAATGAGAATTACTTTATGATTTATGCTTTGGTTTTGTGTATGTTGAATGAACATGTGTGATTGTGAATCATAGAAGTGAATGTGTAATTGTGGATTGTTGTTGTGATTATGTTTGTGAGGTATATGATGAATTGCATGTGTAACTAAGGCAATGTGCAACAATGTCAGCTATAAGAATTGAGGAAATAATGGAGGGACCTTGCATAATCCTTTGAGGGACAAGACATAGGATAGGAAAGGTAACCTTATGTGATGTGCATTGATTATTACCTTGTGTTGATGAATTTAGCATGATGGTATTGAAAACATAGAAAGCAAGTTCATATGTGCTGACGAGCTCATGCGTCAGCTAGGGAAGCAGTCCGTTGATGATTTCTGAGTCGGCAACAACTCAGTTTTCATTAATGAGTTTTTAATAAGCAGTAGCCTATCTGCGCAGGCGATTTGTGCTGAATGGTGTTGTCAGCAACGAATCACTTTTCTCTACCGAATTATGTTGGCTGCAGTGAATTTGTTTTTTCTGTCAAATTATGGTGTCTGCAGCGAATCAGTTTTTACAACGGAATTGTGGTGTCTACAGCGAATCTATTTTCGCTGCCGAATTGCGTTGTCTGCAGCGAGTCAGTTCTCGCTGCTGAAATGTGGTGTCTGTAGCAAATCAATTTTCGCTGCCGAATTGTGTTATCTGCGGTGAGTCAGTTCTCGCTGCCAAATTGTGTTGCCTGCAGCGAATCAGTTCTCGTTGCTGAATTATATTGTCTGCAGCGAGTTAGTTCTCGTTGCTAAATTGTGTTGCCTGCAGCAACTCAGTTTTCATTGTCAGATTATGTTGTCTACAGCGAGTCAGTTTTTGCTACCCAATTGTATTGTTTGCAGCGAGTCAGTTGTCGCTGCTGAATTGTGTTGTCTGCAGTGAGTCACTTCTCGCTGCCAAATTGTGTTTCCTGCAGCGAATCAGTTGTCGCTCTTGAATTATGTTGTCTGCAGCGATTCAGTTTTCGTTGCTGAATTGTGGTGTCAGCAGCGAATTAGTCCGCTGATGAATCTGCATCACTAGCGAACTAGTTTTTTACTAACTAATTTATGCAGCAGATTTATGTATCCGTATTGGTCCAGTGATTAAAATGATTGCTTGGTGTGATTGTAATGTGTGGAATATTTGAATATGAACTTGTGTATGCTTGAATTATGCATGGTGATGAGTTGGGTGATTATTGAATACGAACGTACTGATTTGTGGCCATTGATGTTTTAGGTGATGCGACCGGGATCGGACCTTCATCAAGATAAGGACACCCCACGGGTGAAACAAGTGGGTGATCTCCACCTCCCTTCTAGCGTAATGTTAATTTCTGAAGTGAATTTATTACAAAGGATCTATTGTTGTGCTATATGGAATGTTGAACTGTCACAAATGGTTGTATGAGTATTACAAAGGATCTACCATTGTATTATACTGAATGTTAATTGTCATGAATAGTTGTATCAGTATTACAAAGGATCTACCATTGCATTCTATTGAATGTTAATTGTTACGAATGGTTGTATGGGTATTACGAAGGATCTATCGTTGTATTATGCTGAAGGTTATTTGTCACGAGTGTTTATATGAGTATTGTGAAGGATCTATTATTGTGCTATACATAGGGCTAAATTGTTATGAAATTTTATATGAGTATTACGAGGGATCTATTGTTGTATTGTGTTGAACATTAACTATCATGAATAGTTGGATGAATAATACGAAGGGTCTACTTTTGTGCTATACTGAATGCTAAACTGTTATAGAATGTTTGTTTGAGTATTACAAAGGATCTGTTGTTGTGTATACCGAACGTTAAGCTACTCCGGAACGTCTGTACGAGTATTACGAAGGGTCTACTATTATGTTATAGTGAATGTCAAATTGTTATGAATCGTTTGAACGAGCATTACAAAGGATATATTATCATATTATATTGATTTCATAAACCGCATATGGAACGTTTGATTGGTTAATGTTTAGTTTCGGCTAATGGCATCCTAAGTGGATGATGGGGATGAATAAATGATTAGCTTCGACTAATGACGTCCTAAGTGGATGACCAGGATGAATAAATGATTAGCTTCGGCTAATGACATGAATTAAATGATTAACTTCGGCTAATGACATCCTAAGTGGATGACCGAGATGAATAAACGATTAGCTTCGGCTAATGGCGTCCTAAGGGGGTGACCAGGATGAATAAATGATTAGCTTTGGCTAATGGCGTCCTAAGTGGATGACCGAGATGAATAAATGATTAGCTTCGGCTAATGACATGAATTAAATGATTAACTTCGGTTAATGGCATCCTAAGTGGATGATCGGGATGAATAAACGATTGGCTTCGGCTAATGGCGTCCTAAGTGGATGACCGGGATGAATAAATGATTGGCTTTGACTAATGGCGTTCTAAGTGGATGACCGGGATGAATAAACAATTGGCTCTGGCTAATGGCGTCCTAAGAGGATTGCCAGATTTGGGAGTATGAGTAGTTTCAAGAATTGATGCATTCATGTGTACTATGTTTTGTATATACCAAGTATATAAAAGAACTCAATTGTTATGCTTTAAACAGAGAATAACGTTAGTTCGGTTAACGGTATTCAAGACGAGTGACCAAGTTTGAGTGTTGTAATTAGCCTCGGTAATTGACGAATTATTAAAGGTGGTATTTACGTAAGTAAGGAGAAATGAAAAAAAAAATTATTATGCTCTTTTGGTCCATGAATGAAATATGACGTTAATATTGCTTTATTATGTTTTTAAATTGCCTATAATGCTTGAAATTACCTTGTGCTGTAACAGAGACATCATACCAAATGATGCGTAAGGAAATCCGCTTCGCGGCTCACACATTTTGAAAAGAACCATATATTCGCATGTTATAGGTGATATGAATTTTGTATGAACAGATGTATTAATCGCTTAATTAGTCGTTCGACCCCTTTTGTAAAGACTTGTAACGAAAAATTGAAATGGAACACGGATGTGTATGGGTGAACATATAGATATGATGTGTATGAATATACGCATGTGGTATTCTTTTTATGAGGATGTTATGTTGTGAAATTACATAAGGTCAGGATAACAAAAGTACTAGTTGTGTAACTTGCCGTTCAACACTCTTGTATGAACTCGTGATGATAACGAGACTAGAACAAGAATTTGAATTTATGAGTATGTCAATATGATGTAATGTAAACGTATGGGTATGAAAATATAATATTATGGGCATGTGTATTGGGAATCTGTCTTATGAAAATGTTGATTTACGTTATCCTACGTGGATTGTGCCTCATTAATGAATGGAATGCAATTATAAATCTGCAGAATGATATGGTGAAAAACATCCAGAACCTGAAGACTTATACATATAAAAAATAAAAATAAATTCTATCGATTTTGGCTTTGAAAAAGTCGGGTCGTTACATGGCTCCTATGGAATTGGCATAATTAAAGATTCAGTTGCAAGAGTTACTAGATAAAGGATTCTTACAATTCATCTTGGAGAGCTCCAATATTGTTTGTAAAGAAGAAGAATGACAACTTTAGGCTTTGTATTGATTATATACAATTGAATAAAGTGATAGTGACAAACGACTATCCATTGCCAAGAATAGATGACTTGTTTGATAAATTATAAGGAGCTAATGTATTTTCAAAAATAGATTTGAGGTCGGAGCATTGTTAATTGAGGATTAAGGAGCAAGATGTTTTGAAGTCCGCTTTCCAAACTCGTTATGAACATTATGAGTTCCTTGTAATGCCATTTGGGTTGACGAATGCTCTTGGAGTGTTTATGGATTTAATGAATCAATTTTTTTGACATTATTTAGACAAATTTGTTGTAGTGTTCATTGATGACATCCTGGTATACTCCGGCTCACAATTAGAGCATGAGCAATATCTAAAACAAGTGTTACAGGCACTGGAAAAGCACTAATTATTTGCCAAGTTTAGTAAGTGTAAATTTTGGTTAAAAAAAGTGGTCTTTTTAGGACATGTTATATCAAAGGAAGGAATTTAAACTCAAAAGAAGTATAGGCTATACTGGAGTGGGAAAGAGCTGCAAACATGAAAAAAATTCATAGTTTTATTGGGTTTGCAGGGTATTATAGGAGATTAATTGAGAGATTTTCTACAATAGCAACCCTTTTAACTCAGTTGACTAGCAAAGAAGTGAAATGGATCTAGTCAAAAAAATGTGAAAAAAGTTTTCAGGAGCTAAAACAGAGACTTACTACTGCTTCAATATTGACACTTCCATCAAGATCTAAAAGATTGGTGATTTATAGCAATGTCTCGAGGAAGGGTTTAGGGTGTGTTTTGATGCAACATGAGAAGGTGATTGTGTATAAATCAAGGCAATTAAAGCCACATGAGGTGAATTATCCAGTTTATGATATGGAATTGGCTGACATAGTGTTTGCATTACGAGTATGGAGGCACTATTTATATGGATATCGAGTCGAAATTTATACAAATCACAAAAGTCTAAAGTATTTGATGTTTCAGAAAGAATTAAATATGCGACAGAAAAGATGGATAAAACTAATCAAGGATTATGACTATGTTATAGACTATCATTTAGGAAAAGCAAATGTGGTGGCAGATGCCCTTAGCTGAAAAGGAAAAGTTGTAATAGAGGACCGAGTGAATAGAATAAAAGAACCATAACAAAGTTAAAAAGGATTAATGCACAGTTAGAATGGGATCTGGGGAATCTTTGATGGCATAATTGAGGGTACGATCTGTATTACGAGACAAAGTACTAGAAGCTCAACAAATGATGCTGAAATACGCAAGGTGAGAAGTAAAATTAAGTCAATTGAGACTCCATTCCTGATACGTGATGATGACATGATAGTGATGAGAAGAAGAATTTATTTTCTTAAAGATATAACTTTAAAAGAGGAAGTATTAAAAAAAGCTCACGAGTCTTGGTTTGTTGTCCATCCCGAGAGTACTAAGATGTACAAAGACTTAAAAGAATTTTACTGGTGGCTAAGTATGAAGAAGGAAATAGCTGAATTTGTATCTAAATATGGTATTTGTTAGCAGGTAAAGGTTGAGCATTAAAAGCCAGTGGGTCTCTTACAACCATTATTGATACCTCAATGGAAATGAGATGATATTGCTATGGACTTCGTGTTAGGACTTCCTAGAAGAAAGAAAATAAATGATGTTATTTGGGTAATAAATTTTGTCTCCTTTTTATGGGTGTTTCGACCAAGGGACAAAATTAGTGGAGGAGATAGATTAATTTGATTTAATAAATGCTCAATTATGGTTAGTGACATAAAATGGTACTAATGATGTGATTAATGAAGGATGAATTTTGAATAGGAACATGTTTCCTTCAATTTATGCAATTAGCAATATGAGAAATATTAAAGGATAGATGATGCAACCATATTATTTGATAGTTTTACCCACATTTAACTAGTGTTTTGCCTATGTTTTATATATAAAATGCCTTGATATTCTTTATTTTATGTTTTGAAGGCACTTTTGGATGAAAGATGCAAAAAGGAGTAAATTGGAGGTAATTGACAGATTTGACCTTCAATCAATGTTTTCTGCAGAGCGTGAGCTCTAGAGGTCGAAATGAAGTGATTCCAGTGGCATTAAAAAGCTAATATCCATAACTTTCTGGACATCTAAGTCAAGAAAATACAATAAGGAAGAGCATGGAAATCTCAGCCTTCAAAGTCAAATCTCGCAATCTACCAATGTTGACCTTCAACCATTCCGACTTGAATATCTGGAGCTACAGAAGTCCAATTGATGCAAACTTAAGTTTTTTAGATTCCTGACTCAAAGACCTATCCACGCTCCATATTGCAGCAAAAAATGATGTCATATGAGGGAGATATGATTTTCAAAGATGACAACTGAATTCTGCCAGCAAACAGGTTTCATGAAGAAACGAGTCCAAATTACATTATGAAGCATCTAAACCGACATCCAAGTTTTTATTTGAGCAATTTAGCTCCTCTAAGTGAAAGATTCAAGATTTCATGCAAGGCTATTTCTCCTTTTTTAGGAAAATAGTTATTGAAGTACTTAAATGTAAACTGTCTACTTAAGGGAGGACTATTTTGTAAAATAAAGACTAGGGTTTCTTAGGATATAAAAAGAATGAGAGAAGAGAAGGGGGGAGCCAGCCAAGAAGAGAAAAATGCCCCATTCCTCTAAAAAAACATGAAATCATGCATTCCTCCTTCTTTTTGATTAGTTGTTCAACAAACATGCAAGACTAAACTCTTTTTCTTGGTTGCAAGGACAGGAAAACCTTCGGATTTCAAGAAATGTGAGATCTATTTTACCTTTTCTTTTTAATTTATATGATGAATATGTTTGTTCTCCTATGCTTATTTTTCCTATGATTGTTTATTTTAATTGTTAGAGCGGACTCTAAGTTATTATTATAGACAATCTATTGCAAAGTTTGATATCAAAACCGGAGTTGTGGTATATAAACTTGTGAAGCAACTGAGTTTAATAATTGTGGCAGATCTACATTATTAATCTTAGGGAGAACATTCGATCAAATCAAACATAGACCGCGTATAGTTATGTGTTCTTGATTAATCAATTTATCTAGTTCTTAAGGCTGCCATTGAATTAAATTACTAGTGCGGACACTGTGGTTGTTCGATGGTTAATGTTAGTTATATGGCGGATCCGTTAACTAAACAATATTAAGAAGAGATAAATATTCAGAATATAAATTGATGTCTCGTTTCCAAGATCAATTCTGATTTCTATAGGTGGACGTTTACTTATGACCAAGGTTTGTTCTCTTGATAATTTTCTGATTTTATTTAAATTTGCTTGATAGTTTTCTGTTTTCTTTTGCTTTAGCCTAGATAACGTCCAAACCCCCCCAAATTGCATATCACCTAGCATAAAAATCTAACTTGAACCTTCCTCATGGAATCGACCCCTTGCTTGCTCTATACTATCTTGTGTGTTGTGTTTTAAGATAGGGTAATTAATTTATGCGACCGTGACATTGCAATAATAGAAAGATTATCTTATTAAATTTATGTTATTTATGATGAGAGAGTTCTAAGACTATAAGAAGTTGTGAAGATTTGACAATTTGGTAAAGGATTTTAAAATGAAAGTTTGATAAGAGAGCCTTGGGGATTTATGCGATGCTGTTGTTGTAACAGGAGAGGTTGCTGGGACTATACAACAACAAATAACTTTTAGTCGAGCATCGACTTCAGGTAAATGGTTAATATCTTAGAATTATAGATTTACACTTTAAAGAATTTGTAAGTTGAAATAAGTCTTGATACTACTTTCATAATTCAATTAAATTGATATATACTCTTTGATGCTGAAAACTAGTGTCTGATGAATGGAACTAGAGCCCTGTTGAATGGGTAGATGCTGAAACTAGTTCTTGAATAATAGAACTGGTGCCATGTCAAATAGGAAGATATTGGAATTAGATCTTGGTCGATGGAATTCATGTCCCGTTGACTAGACAATTACTGAAATCGGTGCCTAAATAATGAAATTAATACATTGTCTAATGGATAGACTTAGAAATTAATCTCTTAATTAAAGGAGTTAGATTAAATGGACAGCTAGAGAATTAAATTCCAAGGCTATTATAATTTTACTTAAATATTATTAATATGTCTATAAATGATTTAATGATGGATTAATACATGTTATTCTATATGTATGCATTTCAAGATCTCTTTTGAAACGTGCAGATTAGGGAGCTTAATATTATTTCTTTTTGGTGTTATGACTATGTAGGAAATAAAGAATCTACATTTTGTATGTAATTTATCACTTTTGTGTTATGTATGTAAGAAAGAAATCTTTATATTTTGTATGTCTTGTACTTAATTGACCAAACCTTAAAATTTCCTTGTCTAGCACTAGTTTAATGTATTAGGTGATGTTAAGTAATTTCCTTATTTTTAATTTATTTGTTAGTATATTGTATGTGTGTTTTAGATTCGATGAATTGTAATGAACTGAATTAATAACATGTTGTCTTTGAGTATTTTCAATAAATCTTGTTGTGTATATAATTTGTTTGGATATGGATCAAATGTTAGAAATCTTGAATGAAGTAATATAAGTTGTTGTTGATAACTTGGGATGTTCCCAATGTAGGGTAAATTTTGTCGAACTTTTGTAAAATTTTCGGTGGGGATTTTTTTAAAAACAAAATTCTACTTATCCTATAATCATTTAGTGATTATTTGAATTTTGTATTACAAAATGACTAGGATATTACGGTCTTAGTCTTATAATTGTTCTACCAAACTTTAAACTTATGTAGTGGAGACTATAAATCAAGTATAGAATCACTATTTTCTTTTGGACAGAGCCAATGCCTGTAAATTTTAATAATATTCAAACCAGATTCTCTTTCATGCCTATTATTCATAATTTTTGCCAAGAAATTATGTTCTTGGCCATCTATAATAATCCCCAAATTACATGCTGAATATAAAGGTGTGCAATCTTATGGAACAAATTATTTTATAAACAAAGAAAAAAAAAGATAAAGTAGATGTTATACTCTAATGTAGGGAACCCCAAAAAACAATGGCTTGGATTGGACCATATAATTTCTTACATCATGAAAACACACTATAGTACAGTCCTAGAAGAGAGCTGAGAAAAATATAACACTCTATAAAGATCTATTCATCAACATATTCAACAACATTACCTAATCTTTCACTTTTGAGATCATGTACTATGTATCTCATATTAGTTTCTACTACCATCTTGGTCATTCCTGTAGCTCTCCTTAAATGTATTTACTCAATATTTTAGGTACTTACAAAGTCCAACACCACTTCCACAAACAAGGGATTTGAGAGGACGACGACATAATAGAGAGGTGCTCTCTAGTGAAACAAGCTCTATCAAAGCCAATAACTCCACTATTTCACCACAATATTCTTCACCATGTTCTCGATGCTTTTCACAATATCATTCTATGAATTTATAAATGCATTCCATTCATTAGCAAGGCACACCCACATAGGGTAAAGTAAATCAACATCCCATAAAAAGTGACAATACACATCCTCACAATGGTATTTAGGGTTTATCGTAATAGAATTCATCTTTCAGTGTAGTGCAACACTCATGGGATTTCACAATACAACATTCTCATAAAAGAGAATATCACATACATCCATTCATCACATCAAGTTTACAAGATCGTACTTTCGCATCCATATTCCATTACAATTTTCGATACAAGTCTTTCCAAAAGTAACACATAAAACATACTATTACAGAACACCTTTCAAGATATGTGAGCCTGTGGAATGGGCTTTCCTCCACACCTTGATTGTGTGATGTCCCTGTTATAAAAACAACATGGATACAAGAATTGTAAATAATCTAAACATGATAATAAACAACTACAAGAACGTTATCGTTACTTTTTGTTATCAACATAAAATGGGTACATTTCTTCTTTTACTTCTCATATGCATCGTACAATCCTTATTATTTTGTTAAGTGTATTATTCTCACTCATACGCCCCAACCTCTCTATAGGAGTTGTGGGGCCGAAGTTTAAACATCGGTCGGGGTTAACCGATCAACTTATTAATCTATGTTTTATATATAAAATGCCTTGATATTCTTTGTTTTATGTTTTGAGGCATTTTTGGATGAAAGATGCAAAAAGAAGTAAATTGGAGGTAATTGGCAGATTTGACTTTCAGTTGATGTTTAGTGCAGAGCGTGAGCTCTAGAAATCAAAATGAAGTTATTCCAGCGGCATTAAAAATCTAACATCCATACCTTTATGGAAATCTAAGGCAAGAAAATAAAATAAGGAAGAGCATGGAAATCGCAGCCTTCAAAGTTAAATCTCATAATCTGCTAGTGTTGACCTTCGGCCATTCCGACTTGAATATCTGGAGCTACATAAGTCCAATTGATGCAAACTAAATTTTTTTGGATTCCTGACTCAAAGACTTATCCATGCACAACATTTCAGCAAAAAACGATGTCATATGAGGGAGATATGATTTTCAAAGATGAAAACTTAATTCTGCCAGCAAACAGGTTTCGTGAAGAAACGAGTCCAAATTACATTCTAAAGCATCTAAACCGACATCCAAGTTTTTATTTCAACAATTTAGCTCCTCTAAGTCAAAGATTGAAGATTTCATGCAAGGCTATTTCTCCGTTTTTAGGAAAATAGTTATTGAAGTACTTAAATGTAAACTGTCTACTTAAAGGAGGATTATTTTGTAAAATAGAGACTAGAGTTTCCTAGGATATAAAAAGAATGAGAGAAGAGAAGGGGGAGCTAACCAAGAAGAGAATAACGCCCCCTTCCTCTAAGAAACCCGAAATCATGCATTCCTCCTTCTTTTTTATTAGTTGTTTAATAAACATGCAAGGCTAAACTCTTTTTCTTGGTTGCAAGGACACAGAAACCTTTGGATTTCAAGAACTGTGAAATTTATTTTACCTTTTCTTTTCAGTTTATATGATGAATATGTTTGTTCTCCTATGCTTATTTTTTCTATGATTGTTTATTTTAATTGCTAGAGCGGACTCTAAGTTATTATTGTATACAATATATTGCTAAGTTTGATATCAAAACTGGAGTTGTGGTATATGAACTTGTGAAGCAACTGAGTTTAATAATTGTGGCGAATCTATGTTATTAATCTTAGGGAGAATATTCAATCAAATCAAACATAGACTGTGAATAATTATGTTTTCTTGATTAATCAACTTATCTAGTTCTTAAGGCTGCCATTGAATTAAATTACTAGTGCAGACACTGTGGTTGTTTGATGGTTAGGGTTAGCTATATGGCGGATCCGTTAACTAACTAATGTTAAGTAAAGATAAATATTCATAATATAAATTGATGTTTCGTTTCCATGATCAATTCTGATTTTTGTAGGTGGATGTGTGCTTGCGACCAAGGTTTGTTCTCTTGATAATTTTCTGATTTTATTTAATTTCGCTTGATAGTTTTCTATTTTCTTTTGCTTTAGCCTAGAGAACGTCCAATCCCCCCCCCAAAATTGCATATCATCTAGCATAAAAATCCGACTTGAACCTTCCTCGTGGGATCAGCCCTGTCGCACGTAACCGCGCGACATCGGTTAGCAATTTTTCATTTTTGTTTGTTTGATTGGTTCTTTGGGAGTCGCCACCTAGTATTTAATTAAGGGTTGCTAGGAAACCCAAATATACTGGTCTTGTCAGAGATTCTTTGGGAAGGTATTAGCATCCCTAACGCACCCTACCTGAGGTAAGTTGCTTCGTGGCTTTGATGTGATAAAGAAGTTTTAAAACTTTTATCTTTTTTAATCGGATGTTAGAAATACGACTTACGTATAAGTTCATAATCCTTAATCGTGAGCAAATCAAAATATTAAATTCTTCTTTATTGTTTTTGCAATTTTATCATAAAAAAACATCCATAAAAAAACTACAAACAACACTCACTTTCAGTACATTTTTTTCTTTTTTTTATTATTTTTTACATCCACACTACAAAATACAAATTATAAAAACTCAAAACTAAACAAACATTACATGAATTTACAAAATAACCCAAAACAATTCAGAACAGTGTCAGGCAAACTTCTGGAGCTGCAAGACAGTGGCGGCGCATGAGTTCACGCGCCACCGCTAAAAACTCAGTCGATGGGGAGACCTGCAACGGCCTCATGCCCTCTTCTCTTCCTCGTCGGCGGTGACAACCACCGCTATCTACAAAAAGAAGAAACACAAAAGGCAGTCGATTTTAATTTTTCTTTCTCCTTTCAAGATCTGTTCTCGGGTCTTTCCCTTTTTCAGATCTGTTTTATTTCTGCTTTGTCTCTCTCTTTTTTCTTTTGGTTTTGCCTGCTCTGTTTTAGGTAGCTGCCGGCAACTGGGAAGCTGTTGTGTCTGCCGTGTTTGGGTTGCTGGCGGTGGCCTCGGTGATACTGGAGGATAGTCTGTGAAGGCCGGTGATGGGGTTGTCGGATCGGAAGTGAGAAGAAGCTGAAATGGCCAACGAGAGGGAGACCGTGGCTGAGGCGGAGACGGGAGCAGCTAAAGAATACAGCGGCGGCTGCCGCTGTGTTCAGCCTAAAGATGAAAGGAGTGACGGCCGGTCTCTGTCGAGTGGAGCTGGATATGACAATGGGGAAATGGTTCCTTTTTTTTGTGAGGCAGGTCTGGGTCATTCAAATGGGGAGAGGGTTTGAGAAAAGGTTTGGTCCTGTGAGGGGGAGAATGGAGTGGGGATAGACAGCTGAGAGAGGAGCTGTGAGGGGGAGAAGGGAGGCTTGTGTGTAGAGGGAAGGGTGCGACCGTTGTTTTTGTTTTTTTGGCAGAGGGCAAGTGAGCTGCTTGGGTCAAGGAGAAGAAAAGGTTTTGGATCAGGGGGGCGGTGGCTTGGTGTGAAAGAGATAGACTTAGGGTTTCTTTCTTTTTTTTTACTCTCAAAATTACCCCCTTTCTTTGTGTGAGTTGTGGACCTATATTTATAGGTAAAATGTTCCTTGGTCCTCAAATATAGTCCCTCAACTTCTTCTTTTTTTGTAAATTTTGATTTTTCTTATTTTTTTGTAGTTTTTGAAAATGAGCAATATCAACGTCGACTTAAATGAAGAAAATCAATGATTTTAAAAATGACGCGTAAAAAGTCGAACGCGTTCAAAAGACTTTTGAAAATTTAAATTCTTTTGAGACGACGTTGAAAATGCTAAAAACGATGCAAATATATTAAAACGTATTTTTTTGGATTTTCATTGTTTTTTTGCTTTTTAATTTTTTTAAAATTTTATCAAAAAGATGGGTCAAAAATTGGGTAGCAATAAACCCCTTACTTGTTTTATACTATCTTGTGTGTTCTGTTTTAAGCTAGGGTAATTAATTTGTGCGACCATGACATTGCAACAAATTTGACAGCAAAAACTGACTCGCCGATGACATTGTAATCGGCAGAAATTGCCAGTGCACATAGGCTATTACTGACTTAGAAATTGTTGAAGAAGACTGAGTCGCTGCCAACTCAGAAATCTTCAACGCAACACAGTTTCATTGATGATGCTGAAATCATCAGCGCGTATGGTTTATAATTGACTTAGAAATCGTTGATGAAAACTAAGTCGCTGCTGACTTAGAAATCATCAACGCAATACAGTTTCACAGCTGACGCTGAAATTGTCAGCGCATATAATTTACGGCTGACTAAAAAATCATTGATGAAATCTAAGTCGCTGTTGACTCAGAAATCATCAACGCAACATAGTTTCACAGCTGACGTTGAAATCGTCAGCACATATGGTTTATGACTGACTCAGAAATCGTTGACAAAAATTGAGTCGCTGTTGACTCAGAAATTATCAACGCAACACAATTTAACAACTGATACTGAAATTGTTAATGGGAATGGTTTATGGTTGACTCAGAAATCGTTGACGAAAACTGAGTCGCTACCGACTTAGAAATTGTCAACGCAATATAGTTTCACAGCTGATGCTGAAATCATCAGTTTGCATATTCTTCTTGTAAACACCCAACAAAAAAAAGTAAAGCCAGAAACAACTCCGTTGTCGCTGACAATTTCTGAATCGGCAACGACATAGTTTTTGTTGATGATTTCTGAGTCGTCAACAACTCAATTTTCATTGATGATTTTTGAGCCAACAGGGGTTGTGTGCGCTGATGAATTCATGCGTCAACTGTAGAAGCGGTTTTGTTGATGATTTTTGAGTCGGCATGTAAAACCCGACTAATTTTGTCTTTGGCCGACCCATACTAGAAAGAATTGAGGGGTACAAACCAGCCAACTTTGGAGAAACAATGTAAAACCCAATGAAATTTTGAACAAAAGGTCAGCCATGTAACAGCCCGGCTATACGACTTGATCAATGTTAAAAGATCCCAAGATATTCTCTTAATTGAGGGAATTTTTTTTTTATCTACCAAAAATTCAGCAGAGTTTCGTTTGTATTTAGGACATCCCAAGTTATCGACTACTAACAATTTATTCAATCAACCCATCATCACAAGGTCCCATAATTCCGGACTTTATATCAAACATCATAATTCAAAACCTCATACAATCCTCACAATTTATATATATCCTACGAGCAAGTTCAATATGAACATAGCCCACATATCATATCATAAAATTTAAAAGAAAAAGGAATACTAACATGCAAAGAAAACATTACAACATAATAAGTGTTCTTAAACATTTCAAAAGGGTTAATTACAAGATAACTAAAGTACTACATGCTAAACTGAACTTTTATAAATACATCAAGGTTTATACAAAAGCATACTACATAAACGTGTTAATTCCCTTTTGTTTAAGTTAAATATTTACATAAGTTTGACAAAGTAGAGACCTAAACTAATGATCTCCTTGGGTATTTGATGGACCTATTACATAAATAAACATACCATTATATTAATAAAAGAAATATATATTTGTTCATGTAATGTACATGAATGAAGTATTAATTTTCTATCGGATCCATAGGAATTCTAACAGACAACTTATATTTTGCTTGTAAATCTTTTAAACCTAATTAACACTCATTTGCATATTCCTAATTTGAATACTCTTATATAGAATGTTGAATGAGTATTATGATGAGCTTCGACTAATGGTATCCACAATGGATAGCCGGGTAGTGTTTGATGATTACTTTCAGCTAATGGCATCCTAGATGGATGGTCGGGCTGCGTTGATGATTAGCTTCAGCTAATGGCATCCTAGATGGATGACTAGGTTACATCGATGATTAGCTTTGACTAATGGTAGTTTAGATGGATGGTCGGGTTGCATTGATGATTAGTCACGGTTAATGGCATCCTCGAGGGATGGTCGGGTTAAATATGACGTTTAGTTTTGGCTAATGGCATCCTAGATGGATGTTCGAGTTGATTATGATGATTGGCTTTGGCTAATGGTATCCATAAGAGATGACGAGTTTGATTTTGTAATTAGTTTTGGTTAATGACATCCGAGACGAATGACCGAGTTTAAATATTTCAATTAGCTAC
>Ga0307515_10003832_pt1 | contig 31455 bp, 29 predicted proteins | sample 17_EM_MG_FD_194513 | JGI IMG/M metagenome (GOLD analysis project Ga0307515, IMG submission 194513) | Populus trichocarpa ectomycorrhiza microbial communities from riparian zone in the Pacific Northwest, United States - 17_EM | ecosystem: Host-associated > Plants > Roots > Unclassified | place...
TCCTCCCGATTACCGAGCTCAATGTCATTCCGTTCGACATAATGTTCTTGCCATGGGTCATGCGTCAGGTAAAGTTACTTTTATTGAAATTGACCTAGATACAATCAGTCTTGGTGAGTCTTTTCAATCCCATTGCCAATGAACGGTCTAACAGATGCTGTAATGTTAGACCAGGAAGTTATACTGTAGCTGGCATAATGATTTGGGTAGTGGTGGGTGGTTGTGTAGTGTCAGAGCCAATGATTCCACCAGTCCGGACGGACCCGATCTGGGGTAGGGCTCAGTCCGGTCCGGTCCCACCGGAAGGTCGGACTGGACCGGGCCCCAGACTGGCAGTCTTGGACTGGACGGGCTTGGTCTGGACCAGTCCAAACAAGATAATATTTATCAATTTCAAAGTAGATCCGAAAAACTAAAGAAGTGAGACAGTAATCCCTGGAACCCTAACTCAGACACAACCCGGCGGAAGATCAGCAGCCAAGGCCCATTGGGAGCTCTGGAAGAAGGTGGGAAAGGCAACGGGCTGGAAAGCTGGCCGATGCCGGCGGGCACAGGTGTCGAAGCTATTTTCCATGGATATGTGACTTGGCGGTGATGGACTTCCTGGCAGCCATGGACGTCGGGAAGTTCCCGCCGGGGTGACGCATGGAGGCCGGAGCGGCCAGTCTGTCTTTTCTCTTCCTCTTTCTCTTTCTTTTGTCAGCGGGGATGAAGGGTAGTAGGTGGGAGCTCTGCCATCTAACCAGCTCGCCCGGAGGCGGAGGGAATAAGGGCCTGTCATACTCTAGCTAGAGTAAATACAGTATGAACAAACAACAACAATAACTCAGACACAACGTCACTTCATAACAACCACCCGCTGCGAGCAATCACTATGAACCAACCCGCCACTGCTAGCAAGCACCACCACGAGAAACCCAACCATACCAAATGTTGAGAGCAAAGAGAAGGAAAAACTATAGACTTATATACGAAAGAGAGAGAAGGAAAACTCAATGCCGGAGCCCAATGCCGAGTACCAGTGCCGAGCCCTCCTCCTCGCCATGGGGGCAGGCAAGCCAATGGGGGCCGTAAGCCTCCGGCCTCATGCCCGAGCCCGCCAGCATCGAACACTAGGGAAGCCACCGGGCCAAATCCCTAGTCAACACCAAACGAGTGGTGAGTGGCAAGTGGCAAGTGGCAAGTGGCATGTGATGAGGGGTGAGATGTGCATTGTGACTTGTGAATGGCAAGATGAGTCTACATGTATGAGTATATGTGTATGAGTCTATTTGTTGACTCAGTGTATCAGTAACTCCCAGTGTATTCGGGCCGATTCGGCCCGAGTGGACTGGTCCAAAGCAGTCCAGGCCAGTTCAGTCCAGGTCCCAAAAAATTGGGGATTGTTCCGATCCCGGTCCAAAAATTTCTTGGACTGGACGGTTCCAGTCCGGACTGGTCCATTGCTGGACTGGTGGAATCATTGGTCAGAGCCGAGTTTCAATTACATATTTGTAGCACGATTAAAGACATGGAAAAGGAATTTGTTTGAGCTGCGTCCAGACCTCCCAACAGTGGAAACTGGTTGGAAAATCGGCACCAAACTGCACTATATTGTTTATACCAACTGTTTAAGGATTGAAACTGGACTGCATGCAAAACCAGTTTAGTAAACTAGTTGGAACTAGTTAAACTGTTTGTACTGGTTTTAACTGTTCAACTGAACTGAACCAGTGCAAACTGCTCTATACAAAGTTGTTGGCTGTAGAGAGTGCATAATATCTTACTCAGCACAAATAATTTTGATATTGTATTGAAAATTTGCAGAGCTCGGGCAAGTTAGACCCACTGTAAACGGAAAAACGATGTCTAATTAAGATTTCACCCTTCCAGAGTCTTTTCACCATGTATTTTCTCGCATCCATATTAACCGTAAAACTGTTGGTGTACTAGTTATTTTCAAATGCCAAACTGCACTCCACTGAACTGCAAAGTCCTATAAACTGCACTGCACTGCCAAGAACCAACTATTTAACCCACCAGATTACTGCATCCAACCAGTATACTGCTTCCACCGTTGGGAGGTCTGGCTGCGTCAGAAGTATGTTTATCGTTGTCTCCAGGGCCTAGAATCATCACATACGATGCCAGTGTTCCTAAGCGGCTAAGCCTGCAAGCCGCTAAAAAGCCAGCCAGCCGCCAGGCTTTTTGCGGTGCAAGCTTTTCAAATTGGGGCCGGGCCGAGCCTGCACCAAGCCAGGCCTCAGATATTGCGGCCGGGCCGCTCAGGAACATTGTATGATGCACCCCAGATGCTGAGGTGAAGCGGGGAGCGGTACGGTTCTGATTATCAGATGTTTCTTTTCTTCTACGGTAGGAGTGTAATTGTGTCTTGAAGTGTTCATTTTTAATATTTCTGGACTGAGTTTTTGAGTATGTTCTAGTCCATTCGCGGAGGCTGTCCCTCCGCGGAGTTCACGGAGGCCCACCTTCCGTGAACTGACTGGTTCGTTGGTTCTGATACCACACGTGTTACCATTGACGAAGCCCCGCGGAATTACTCGGGATAGAAAGCGTGCCAATACTTCTACATCTACCAGCTCTCTGAATGGAATACAGGATTTATTAGAAATAAGCGGAGATAATGTTACAGAATGGCAGACCTGAGAGCGGATTTGAATAGGGGGTTTAATAGCTGTAGTTAATAGAATACCTTTCCCTTTGTAATTGCTCACAAAATATCCCACGGGAAAAGTAGACTACTTTCCCACCAGGAGGTATCCCACTCGCAAAGTAGACTACTTTCCCTCCAAAAGGTATCCCACTCACCAACCAAGGATCTTGCCCGGCAATATGCCTTCCCGGCCAAGCTGCCCCCTTGGCTAAGAGGGTATTCTCTCGGTCAAGTAGGAAATTTGGCCGGTGGGGTAGAACATATATGTTCCGACTGAACTGGGAAGTAATCCCTGTTGAGAACAATAGAGAAGAAAGAAGAAGCTAAATTGTCTGTCGATACAAAGAGATAAAACGGCTGGCTTATATACAAAGAAAATACCATACTCGGCTTCGCCAAGTATTACAATCGGAGCCCAATGCCGAGCATGGTTTCCTCGTAACACAACCACCACCAATACAAATCAATGCTCCAACCGTATCTGATTACAACAAAACATCATCGTTTTTTCTATCAATTAAATCGCTGCCGTCATCACTACCACCACTACCACCACCACCTGCCATTGTCCACCCACTTCCTATTACTACTCTACTGGGATAAATACACACCTGCTGCTACTTACTAGTTACTGCAAAAAAAAGGTCTTATTATTGACCAAGTAAGAAGTTATTGCAGTTCCATGGATGGTGTGTGCCATATAGGGATCTCACCTAGTACCATTGATTCCATCCTTGACGGAGTGGATCCGCAAATAGCATTTAAACTATATAGACGGCTACATCTGTGGATAGAACGGCCGGGAACACCACATCGCCGCCCCCGGTCGCCTCGGTTGTCCCCGGCCGATATTCATTGATGACAAAATCCAGAAGTAGTAAGCCGAATTGAATCATACCAAACCTCAAATTTAGCTACACTATGTACAGTAAAATTTATCCATAAACATTGGTTCGCTCATAAAAAGCCATGTAGAACACCTAAATACTTGGTGTTAGCCGGGATAGTGGATGTCGGCCGGGGACGGTGGATGTCGGCCGGGGACGGTGCTTTCGCCGTCCCGGGCGGTCCCCGTTCGTCATGCCGTCCTCGTCGAGTGAGGGCGGGACGGACGGTCTTGGCACCGTCTCGTCCATCTTGGAGAAATCTCGGACGGACCACCGTGGACGGCCGTCGGACGGGACGTTGACATCACTGACGCACGCTGGTCTGCAGATGTTTAAGGGTTTGCCCACCGCCGAGACATTCAGCCTGGGCGGTGGCCTCCTGATAACTGAAAAGTCTAGCGACTGACCATGCCGCTGAGGAACCCAATCACGAAGCTCCAACCAAAGCCACATTTGCTCTTACCCTCGCTGATGGGAAATCTGGTACTCTTTCAACGAATGGCAGGCCGACAGCAGCAATATTGACGTAGTGTAACCTCGATATCAATAGTATCTTTTCTTTCTTTCCCGAACACTTACTAAAGCCATTTGCTACATATTCCTCAGCCATGTTGTGCAAAATGTTCCTAGGATTTCTTTCCTAGCGGAATCTGCTGTTAACCTGCTCCATGTAGAAATCTCATTCGTTCATGGCAGCAGAATTCAAGACGAATACATCCCGTAGTTGTAGTTAGCCTCGAGCCGTGATATATACTTACTGATTTCAAAAATAATTTCTACAAATAGCCTGCGAGGAGGCTATATTGTCCCAAACTATCCCGATTGCGTGTGCCCCGCTTGAGTTTGGTCTGGGGTTTTGTAGCCATGGTCTTACCCAATTCGAGATTGCTAGAATCAGAAACCGAATTGCTAACTATTAAACTGACGAACTAGTTATTTCTAAAAAAATTGACTTGTCACTAAGATCCCGGACCATAGGTCGGTATAAGCTCGGAATGGGATTTTTTTTCCATTGCTCTAGTGGCAAGGATAATAATGTGAACCACTGGATGAAAACGAGACGGGGATCTCGTGCAAAACGTGTACCGAGATTATGCCAACAAAGGATTTCCCTGGACTGGCCTAAATCATGGCATTTCGAAGGGATTCTCTCCGTCGCTCCCAAACCACAAAATAGCCGCCAAGTAAGATCGGCGTTGGGAGAGTTTCCATCAACCCCACCATCTGCCCATGTCAACTCGACGAATATATGTCCGATAAGCATTAGGCGTCAAATGATCTACTCGATGAGCTCTATTAGCGCGTTGTATCCGATCTGTACTCAAAGAAGCCAATCTTACTCAGCGGTTATTTTGTGAAAATGGCTCGAAATGACACGAATTCTGGTCCAGTTTTCGAGTTTCAGCATGCTAAATCCAGTCGGAGAATAGGATGATGCACTGTAAACCCAATCCCATTATTATCCCGTAATTTACAATAAAGGATAATTCGAAGTACTTGGTTCGCTATCCCCTGGATCGTAACCGGTTCCCGGCCCATATGTGCCGCACGCGCAACCACCTCGCCACACGTCCAAAAATGGTCGTCAGAGGCCCTCCTTTTTATCAAGTCTTCTTTAGTAGCAAATAAGACATTCTATCCAAGTGAATTGTAAATTATATGTGATTCGACTTTGTAAGTCTTCCCCTCCAAAATTCGCTCTCTGAACTAGCAACCCCACCCCATGTCTATGCACCACTACCCACCTTTCTCCTTTACAGGTGATTGAATTCTGCAAAATGATACCTTTCATTATTGAGACACCACAGTTACTTGCATTTTGAATATGCTTAGCAAAGTTTGGGTGGAGATTTGGTATTTCTGGCTGGGCTTTCCCACTGGCAAAGCCACCATCCCAGCTACTTTCCCTTCTCAAGGTATACTGAAAATCGCTCGCAGCTCTAGCTCCGGCTGAGGGGTAAATATATGCTGTCTTTGATGTTTGACAGAGTGGGTTTTAGTCTTGTTCACTATGAGAGCTGTGGGATAGGTATTGATATCCTCCTTCGGAGCCTCAACTCTCGAGCATATTGCAGATGGAAACCCTTGTGTGTAATAATATTGGATCTTTAGTGCATGTCCTTAGTACCAAGTTTGAAGGATATTTTGGGGTGTTATGGGCAGAGTTGTCCATCTAGGCTGCACAGTGACATTTTCGAGTATTTAGGGGCTGATCTTGAGAGAACCCTCCCAACAAAAACTGCCCTTTTTATCGGCACCCAATTCTTGTACAGTCCTTAATTTTTGCTAAAATACTCTCATGACATAAGAAAGTAAGTTTGTAATGCTCCCAAGCCATCCCCAAAGAGTTGTGGTTGCGTCGCTAAATATTTGCGAGTGGGGAGTCGGTTGTTATGCCCAACCGGGCCGGGAATGCCAAAGTTACGATCCAGGGCCGGGCCCGGGGCAGCGATTAGCGAGGCGGATCAATCGAAGAGCGCAGGCTCTCCTCGCCCACGGCATCGCAACTGAGATTCACTGGGTCCCGGGACACTCCGGCATCCCTGGAAACGAAGAGGCAGACCGTAGGCAAACCTGGCCCGAGACGCTAGCGGAGACACGGTGATAGAGCGGCCATGCACCTCGGCTTCGAATAGAGCTAGACGAATCTCCGAGGGAAGGTCAGCAGCCAAGGCAAAGTGGGAGGCCGACAAGTGCAGCAAACACTTCAGTTACAGACTCAAGGGCAAGACGGGGACCAAGAGACCTGTTCCGATGACAAGCGTGAAGTCGCTGGCTACCAGGTTCTACAGACTAAAGTGCGGGCATGCACCCACTGGAGTCTACCTAAAACGGTTCGGTCACCGAGAGGACGATAAAAGCTGGTGGTGTGGAGGGACGGCGGCCTAGACGCGAGAGCACCTCTTCCGCCATTGCAGCCGGTGGAGAGACCAGCAGAAAGCACTCTAGAATGCGGTGGGAAAGGCGATGGGCTGGAAAGCGGGCAGATGCCGACACGTGCAGGTCTCTGAGTAGTTTTCCATGGAAGAGTGCGACCAAGCGGTGATGGACTTCCTGGCGGCTACTGAAGTCGGGAAGTTCCCGCCCAAATGAATAACGAAATGGAGCGGGCGCAGAGGCTGACTCAGGTGCGGGGGGCGGCGGCGGTGGGGTTTATATCCGTTCTTTTCTTTTCCTTTCCTTTCCTTCTACTCATTTCTGTTCTATCTCTCAACTTTCATTTGTCAGCGGGGATGAAGGGTAGCGGCTCCGCCATCTAGCCGGCTCGCCCGGAGGCGGAGGGGGTATTAGGTCCTGTCATACTCTAGTCAGAGTGCATACAGTATGAATAAACAAACAACAAGTTACGATCCAGGGGATAGCATCAAATATCCAGCGAGGCGGGCAAATCCCACGGTGGAATCTATTTGGTCGGCGGATCTACTGCGAATACTAGTGTTAAAACAGATTTCCGTATTTTGAACGTGTCGGAGGTATAATCCAATGACAGAAGCGTATCTCTAAAAATTCTGTCGTATCACGGGAGTGTATCTACTTGAAGCCCGATAGAGTAGTTAATTCATTTGTGGTGTGGAGAAAAAGGATCACAGTATTCTTCCGGTGATGAAGTGGGAGTGCTTGTCAAGATTGATGCTTATTGAAGGGAGGTTTCTACCTCAGGGTTCTGAAGTCGGCACGAATCATAGAATGTCAGCGGGGTATTGTCGTGGGAGATTAGGGTTGAGATTAACGTAAAGGATTAGATCCGATAAGATAAGATGCATTAGAATGAGCTGGGCTTCATAGTAACGCCAATATTCTATAGTCGCGTCGATGATGCTACAAAGAGCGCTGAATGTTTTTATCCGTGTGCTGGGAAAGTCTCCAATACTTACGTCTGGAACGATTATATTACTATGAATGTCAAGGCCAATTTCATATAACGTAGAGGGTATCGAAACCGCGAACTTTCTGTGAACACTTCCAAAATCTTAACGCTTTATCCCTGCTCATAGCCCCACAATTGGTTATTCTTACCGGGAATGTAACCGAGTTCCCAGAAAAAATACTCCGTCCCACTCTCAAACGGCTAGGTTAAACTTTATATAATGACCGAGTCCTCGAAAATCTCCTCACTGATTTTGAAGCCGCACGCCAGTCGATTACTAGATACGCCGTGAAATGTAATATATGGTATTCCGTTGTTATAACTGTAGTAATAAAGTCCCATAAGAGTTCCTTTTGAATACCTTTACGAACTGGAAATATCGATTTTCGGCGAATAGCTACTATTTTGGGGAATATTACAGTCTAAACCTAATGCTAAGGCCAGACGTCCTCAACCCTACTCACTCCAGCGGCAGAGATAAGGTTGCCGCTACCGGCGACCAAACGGATCGCCGCGACCCTGACCTCTAGTACTCAACGACTGCTGTTCATCCGCATTCATCTCAGTCTCTCGGCCGCGGTTCGTGGAGACTCGCACTCCTAGCTATAGCTTTCGCTTTCGTACTCTGTCGTAGCATTGATCACGTCGTAAGTGTCGAACATCGAAGGCGCTATCGTCGGCGTTGACTAATCCAAATCGTAAGTGACAAACATAATAGTCATAATCAGCACAGTTGTGCTGTTGGAAGTCTCATCGCTGGTTGTACGTGTACTCTCCATTTAGTGGTTCACAGACCGGTTTGCATGTACTACGTTCTCAGCCTAGCTGTGCCTGAACCTGTACTGCTTCAGTCGGTATCGTTGCTTGCCTCAACGTAATTTACCCTCGGTAGCCCGTTATAGATGGCCAAGGTACGAATAATTTGACTTAGAGAAATATGTATACTTTTTAACTTATTCGATTCGATGGATATCTCCATAGATATTGTTCCGATGACTTAGTTAACTTCTCTTTCCTAAAGTCAGTCAGCGCTTTCTTCCATACTCTTACCGCTGAACGTCTGCTTTAGTACCTTAAACTTGAGCGTATAACTTTCGCAGCTACTATGTTAACCGTAGCCCTGATGTAACTAGCGTTCCAAAACGTCCGTCCCGGGCGGGCGGCAGTGTCGACGATCCCGGACTATGACTTTCTGGGCTGGGATATGTTGGACTTGGGGATGACTGGGCCCTCATACGCCGAGTGTTACTTTGGATGCTGTTTAGACTTGTTGATTGACTGATATTCTCGAGGCCAGAAGGCCCGTATATATACAAACTTGTCTCCCATATTTAAAGCCATATTCGTCTCCATACCTATCTCCGTTTGCTCATCGGTGTGCACTGATATGAGCCTCTCTACACTGATACGAGCCGCACTCCTGAGGCATATCCTCATACACCAACTGCATATCAAACGGACCTGAGCAGTGAGGCTCACGATGCAGGTACACATGCAACACCGAGGATGAGTAGATGGTGCGAGTGAGGCTTGGTGATTCGGTGATTGACCGTCCATCACGAGAAAGAACTCATCAAGTGATCTCAGAGTTCGACGATGGTGTAGAGTAGCTGCTAACTGTCTTGATGCGTTGTATTCTTATTAATGAAGTCGTTTGGGAGGAAAACTTTGCAGCAACACAACGGCAACTGATGCATCTGGCTATGGAATTAACTTTCATGTGCAATTTGCCGTCTATGTATTCATGTGATGAACACCTAGCCAAATACTTAATTAGGCTTGAACCTTTGTAGCATTTGTAGACGCGCCGAGCGGAGCCGAACACTCAACAGCTTTGCAAGTCATTTTTTGGTTCGATCTGCAAAACCATCAGACGCGCAACATGCCTATCCTGATTCTTTGTGAAACTATGGAACTGGCCAGTGAACATACGTACCGCGCAAGTGAAGTCTGCACCCTGCAGCAGCTCAGGTGAATTTGCAAGATCTGCACTTCCTACACCAATCCAACGCAGCTTTTTTTCAAGGCTGCTGCGCACACCATGTCGCAAACTCTGATCCTTACCGCCGCCCCCAAGTTTTTCCCCCACGCTCCAATTAACAACACCAATTGTTTATCGTTGTGTGACTTGGCATCCTGCATTTGCAGGGGTAATTTGGCTGGACATCACAGGACTGCCACGTCTGAAGAGCGCCAAGCGTTGCAGATCATCTGCACCATTCGCTTAAGAACAAGTCAGAGTAGATGTTCCCAGACTGTGCTTTCTCTACTTTATTTTCTGTCCCCGGCGGTAATCCAAATATTTTCGCCTCGACACATCCAACGACCCAACCGAATTAGCAATATGGCTCGGAAGAAGCGCGCCAAAGCAAAAATCCAAGCTCTGCCAGCTCGAACTTGTCTGCCACGGTGCCTCAGAATAAGGACAAAGGGCGCGATGAACACAACTTTCATCCGATCCCTACAACAGCTGATGATCAGAATCCTTCGATTCGACCGCACGGTGGTCAACCAACGTGCTTCCGGATCATTGGCATCCCCTCTCACTGGGATACAAATGTACTCAAACAAAAGTTACAAAAAATCGACCCGGATATCGATCCCGCGAATGTCGAACTTTCAGTATTTCGAGCCTGTAGCAATTTGCAAGCCAATATAGCATTACTCCGCATGAAAAGGAATACCACGTATTTCGAGGGATGGAAGCAAAGCGATGAAAAAGGTGCCACATTTCGTGAACATGGCCGAGATGTGCGACTCTATATCGACAAACATTTTTATGGTCTGACGCCACTAAACAACCCGAATGAACCGATTACTGCAGAGTTTGTGCCACTACAATCCTCAACCATCGGTTCAGGTCACTGACATACCTAGCATTATTGCCATTACGGGACTCGCGGGGCATGCATTCGGATCATGGCAAAGTCGAAGAACCCACGTAATGTGGCTCTACGATTTCTTGCCTAAGCAATTTGATATTGCACGCATTATGACATACGGCTACAACAGTAGCCTGTTGGAACCTAACGGGGCCAGACTGACCGACCATATAAGGGACTTCACGGAGAAGCTATGCAATGCTAGATTTGACTGTCCCGTATGAAGCGAAATTAGTGATCTATGTATTTGGGGTTGACTGCTAATCAATTTATTTAGAAACGCCCAATCGTCTTCATTTGTCACAGTCTTGGCGGTATCTTGGTTGCTAAGGTATATCCGTACTCTATCACACATATAGTATTCACTAGTCGCTAATGTCCTAGGGAACAGACCATGCTCCAGTCGTTTAAAGACCCAGGTCACCGTGTTATTTTTGACGCCGTGCGAGGAATCTTCTTTTTTGGAACTCCTCACCAGGGGCTGAATATCGATGACCTCCGGGAGATAGTGGCTAATCAGGCAGAAACGGACAACTATGAGCTTCGACAGCTGCTTGAGCAGATAAATAACCACTCGGGGTACTTGGAAGATCAGAGAGAGGACTGTATTCCAATGTGGCAACAGTTTACTGGCAAAATCTGCAGTTTCTATGAAACCGAGAGAACTGCCACAGTTGTAAGTGTCGGTTTACCTAGGAAGTTACCTAGAATGATCTGATACTGACGTTAAGGTAGATCGGGGACACAGTTGGGAGAAGTGGACCCGAAATCCAGAGAGTGCTGAGATCCTCGGCGGCACTTGGGGTAGAGCAGGAAAGTCGGGTTCCAATCAACTCTAACCATACAGATATGGTAAAGTTCGACAAAGAGGAGGGAACGTTTGAGACAGTTGCCAGGCGTATTCAGGAGTGGCACTGGTTAGGTATATAACTCAAATATAATGTTTCTATGACAAGGTTTCGTATAGCCAAGGCTGATATTGTTGTAGCCAGGACTAGCAGGGACACATTCCAATCTCTGATTGATTTGGTGAAGCCAGAGGACTTTTGCCGCATTATTTCACCAGTCAATCAAGAACAACATCTGACTCGGATCATCGGTACTGGAACTCACAATGATGGTCAATTCTTTTGGATCTTCGAGAATATGGACTACAAAGAATGGAAACAAGATTTGCGAACGTTAGTTTTGAGCGCTCCACCAGAACGCGGTCTGGAGCAAGCTGCATACTACGTTGTTCGTGACCTTCAGAGAATCAATGCCATTACTTTGCCTTTGTACTTTTTCTACCGAGCGGCAGATCGTCAATATTGCTCAACTTGGAGATCTCTGGACAAACATGAAATCCCGATTGCGATTTCATTACACACCCTACTCTGCCAGTTTATTGCCCATCTGAATTATTCGAAGCCAAGATCACAGTCAATTGTTACCACCTTTCTAAGGCATCTGCTTGCGTGCCGAACTGAGAGCGAGTTTGCGGAGATGGTTACGGGCGCCCCGGTGCATGATGTAAAACCGCTGTTGGAATTTGCTACTTTAATAGATCTCTGGGATGCTTTTGAAAAAGCACTGGAGGTGGCATTGAACGTTGAGTTGACTGATATCACATCGCATTCAACGCCACTGGCTGAGATGGAAACCCCCCTCACCGAAGTAATCCTTCCTCTGACATTGATTTTTGATCTTGACAATCCACCCATTGAAACCTGGAGCTCATTACTTGAACATATGAGGACTCTGCAGCGGCATTTACCCACGGTCAAATTATTGATCACAAATCCACCAACTGTGGGCGATCTAGGACTACAAAAGGACCGATCAGAAGTTCACATTGAGTATGATAAAGAAAGAAAAGGTTTTGTTTCCTAAACCGTCTTATATATTTTAATTCTCATGCTGACTGCCCTGCAGCGTGCCTAATGAGCCTATACTTCGATAACTCGCGGTACCAAAACATTGTCACCCGCCATGATCTGACACTTCGGTGGTTGTTGACAAGTAAAGAGTACGATTCTTGGATGTCTTCGAAGAACTCAAGCTTGTTGTTCATCGAAGGAAAAGCGGGAAGCGGTAAAAGCACGCTGTTACGTTTTGTCAAAGACCATCTAGAACTTCACGGCTCCAACTCAAACATTATAGCGGATTTCTTTTACAGCGCCCGGGATGGTGAGCTCCACCGAAGCCACGAAGTTATGCTGCGTTCACTACTCTACCACATCCTTGCGGCGGACGAATCGTGTTTCGTACATGTTCAGGAAACATATCGGAGTCTTCTATTGCCTAATTCCAACGGCGTCACCAAATGGCCATATCAATCATTGAAGGAAATACTGCAGCTGTGCAGTATGCGCCCGCTACGTTCGAAACTTGTCCTGATTGTTGACGCTTTGGACGAATCAGATGATAGTGATAGGGAAGATGCCATCTCCTTACTGTGGAATTTGGCAGCGACAGAGGGCAATTGCTTGAAAGTCTGTCTTGCATGCCGCCCAATAAACGACCTACCTAAGGGTATTGATTCGGATCCGAGATGCCACCATTTACTCCTCCAGGAGAGAAATAAGCAAGATATCATGGGTTACACGCATAGCTTTCTTGGTGACCTTGACCTCAGCCCTGGAAGTAAAGCTGATGCCAACAAATATATAATCAATCATGCTGACGGAGTTTTCGTGTGGGTACACTTGATCGAAATGGATCTCAAGAGACACAGAAAGAATGGGTGCAACCAGGAACAGCTGATGCACATTCTGAAAACCCTTCCTAGAGATCTTAAGAGATACTATGAATTGATGCTTCTCGAGCTGAAACGTAATGACGATATTTATACGGAATATGGCATACGGATCCTTCAATTCTGTCTCTTTTCCCATCGCCCGATCACCCTTGTTGAACTACGACAAGCCCTAGCTATATCTCAAGATGAACAGGAATTCCACCCCGGCGCAGATTACTTGGAACGAAATATGTCTTTGAGCATCCATTCATTAGTAGCTAGATCTGCCGGACATTTTGTGGAGATAAAAGCCATTTCTGGATACGAAAGTGCGTGGGTCCATTGCGTCTGGTTGTACTGATCTGGAATAGCTGACGTCATGACTGTGATCTCAGGATCGGGAAAAACAGAAATAGTCCAAGTAATCCATCAGACTGTGCGCGAATTTTTCCTCCGCCCTCACGATGCCTTGAATGGATCAGTTTTCAGAGTTATTCCCAATGTTCAACAAGCTCAAACGGTGATCCGGACAACCTGCGTCAAGTATCTAAGCCTGCACTGCCGAGAGGTGATGAACAAATTTCAACACATAATTATAGATGAATCGAGCTCCAATACTTCAAGCCACGGAGAATTACAGCAACTTGTTCGATACCTGGATAGCAGAGCATTTATTAGGTACTCGCTTGAGCTACTGATACCTCTAAAGATCGAGAGCGATTCAACCTTGGGGCAGCTCCTTTCAGACCTAACCACGAGCCTCGACATCTGTCCACAGTCAGCAGCATTTTGTCTGTTGAAACGACTCCATGATATCAGCTCGAACACTCCAAATGTCCAGAGCCAAGTGAATCACTTGCTTGGTGTTGCAGCAGAAGAAGGTTGCGTCGTGGCCATCACCAACTTGTTGGCAGCAAGTGCAGATTGTAAATCCACTGACAAGCACAAGTATACATCACTTCACCGGGCAGCTAAGAATGGGCACGAGGCCGCGGTGCGGCTTCTCCTTGACCGAGGAGCCGAAATCAACGCCAGGAACGACGGCAACGGTATATCTGCGCTGTACCTAGCTGCCGAGAACGGGCACGACGCCACTGTCCAGTTGCTACTCAGCCACAATCGAGGCCATGACCAACCACAACGGTACATGAGCGCTACATCCGGCAGTCGAGAACTGGCACAAGGCGTCGGACCAGCTATTCCTCAACCTCAACGTAACGACCCAACGGTCCGAGTACGGAATGATCGAGACTGGAATCTTCCGCATCTAGTCCAGAACAGTTTCTCCTTCCTGCAGGACCTGACTGGACTAAGCCCCACCTCGGACTGGGACTCCACCTCGGACTGGGACTCCACCTCGGACTGGGACCCCACCTCGGACTGGGACTGTCTGAGCTATTGGAATCATGGGCCCACAGCCAAAATCGAGTACAAGGACAACAACTGTAGGTCGGCGCTACATCCGGCAGCCCAGAATGGTCATCAAGCTACTGTCCGGCTCCTCCTCGACCACGGAGCCAAAATTGAGGCCATGAGCAACGACACAAGTTGGACGGCTTTGCACCTAGCAGCCCAAAACGGACACGAGGCAACTGTCAGTCTACTTCTTGACTACGAAGCCAATATCGAGGCCAAGGACAACAACGGTATGTCGGCACTACAACTAACAGCTCAGAAAGGGCACGAGGCCATCGTCCGGCTGCTTCTTGACCGCGGAGCAAATATGAAGGCCAAGATCCACAACGATATGTCGGCGCTGGAACTGGCAGCCCTGAACGGACACGAGGCCACGGTCCAGCTGCTTCTCAATCTTGGAGCCCAAACCGGGGACCCATTCTATGGTCAGAGGGCCCTGCACCTGGCAGCCGAGTGTGGGCATGAGGCCACGGTGGGGTTGCTTCTCGATCACGGAACCCAAGCCGAGGCAAAGGATGACCGCTACGCTCAGAGGGCGCTACACCTGGCAACAAAGTGCGGGCACGAGGCCACAGTCCGACTGCTGCTCGACCGCGGGGCCAAAATCGACGACGCACTCTATGGTCGGAGGGTACTGCACTTGGCAGCTGAGGGCGGGCACGAGGCCGTGGTCCGGCTACTCCTCGAACGCCAAGCCGAAATCGAGGCTAAGGCAAACGACGAAGGTACGACAGCTCTACACATAGCAGCCATGTATGGGTATGAGGCTACAGTCCGGCTGCTCCTTGACCGTGGAGCGGAAATTGAGGCGACAGACCGCAGCGGTCGGACGGCGCTGCACCTGGCGGCTGAGGGAAGGCATGAGTCCGTGGCCGGGTTACTCCGCAATCGAGGTGCCATTGGGAAAGTGACTTCTTATCTCTAGGTCTGTTTAGTTTACTTGTATGTGAGGTTATTTCTCAAATGTGATGTGTGAGGTAATATTAGTTACATGCTGATGTACGCTAGATGTAGTTCCAATATTCTAGCTTTTCCTTTAGTCTCCACAATACCGCGATAAACTTTCATTGTTTTTGGAGTTTCAGTGTCAGATCATATACGTATTGGTTCGTGTAGGGTTATGGGGTGGAGCATAGGTCTTAATGTCGCCTCAATAGGCTATGCCAGCACTACGATATCGGATGGAACGATGGTCTGCGAAATTACTCATACGTAAATTGGGCTCCATCGTAAATCTGCAGTTTTCCTTTGTTAGGCTTATCATTCCTTCCAATAGTAATTTCACGGAAGTAAATACAGTCGAAGAATGGTCTGACGATCAGATTGACTGTTAAAATGTTACAGAATACTATTCTTGATGCAATGATTTGACTACGTGCCTGTCGGACAAGCGATGAGTCGCAAGCACATATTGTCCACACTCCTCGTGGGGGCAGCTCTGCAATATCCTGTGGCCGCTGAATTGAACTCTTGCTTTAACGTTCGATGAAGTAACTAGGCGAATAGTGTGGTTAAGCCATAGTGAGGGTCATTCGTGTTGGCACGGGATTTGGCCCGATGGCTTGCGGCCCCCATGCCGAGGAGAGGTCTAGCCCCGGGAGTGATGCCCAGCATCGGTCTCCGGATGTGATACTCTGCTTCGCTGAGTATGCCCCCTTCTTTCCCATATATATTTGCCTGTCTTTCTCTCTCTCTTTGTTCTTTAGACAATCACGTTTGTACGATAGTCAATTCAATATCTCTATTCGTACTTGATTGATCTCAACAATTCGCCAGGCCCAGGTTCTAAGTTGGTGTACATCAAAGGTAAAAACAAAGACCCTATGAAACTGAACCTGCGGAGATCACACCTTCGAGTATGTCATTGCCTAATTCTCCGCATCAGAGATATAGTCGACACCTCCGGTAGTTGCAGGTTAGGGTTTGCGGTTACGTAATTGGGCAGGCCTCGTACAGCTGCTCTAATGCTAATACTCCGTCCTCCGGCATCAGCTAGTTCGTTTAAATAGTTCAACACCTAAGTTTTACAAAATACGAGTGCAGTGATGTTGTAAATGCAAGAATTAACCGGGTGGTATTGTATAATACTGCAGTACGGTAGCAATAAATGTGAAATTCCGAAGAGTGTGGCTAACTGTACGGCGGGTACTATCTGGCGGATAGCATATGTTCTACCCCCCCATCATGTGTCTCAGCCACCAAGTAAATCGTGATGTGAGGGTGTTTTGTCGAGTTTCTGACTACACAGTGCCCTCAAATTCGCAGAACATCTTCTCGAAGGGTTCTGAAAATACATGAGAGCATGAAGAACCTAAAAGATTTTTTGGTGTTGTGGTGGTTGGTGTCGTTGCCAGAGTCATGCGTAAGAGCACGCCGGTGAGCATAGCAGCCCCAAATATGGCCCGTTCCTAAACCAACTCTAGGTGTTTCCTGCGGATAACCAAGTGAGAGTTACTGGAAATTCTGAGCAAGATCTGACCCCGGATTGTGGTGGTTTTAGTGTTTATTTGGTGGGTAGGTAACCCCCGTGGCCAAGAGGATGACTTGGCCGGTGGGGTAGAACACATACCTACTGCGCTCGCAGATGAAATTTGTCGAAGCTTGGTGAAATGATTGATATCGTCGGTATATGACGAGATGAGGAGTTTAGTATTGATGACGCAAAAAAAGCATAATGATGAATCTACTCGATTTTGACTTATAAATGATACAAAGTGACAATCCACGCAGAACAATGTTATCCCAGCAATACGTAGCCCTATTACCTGGCGCAATTGCCACTATTCGGACCGAGGCTCATGTTAACTAAGGATTTAGCCCGATTCTGTCGCATCTATTCAAAATGAACTTTCATTGTTTTGGAATTGAAAGGTCAGATCAGATAAGTACCGGTTTATGTAGAGTTTTGGCATGACGCAAAGGTTTCATTGTCTCATATTGGCCAGTGCCAACAGTACGATATTACACGCAACGATTTTTTTGTGCTATTATTCACGGAAAGTAGGGCATTACTACGTATTTGCTGTTTTTCCTTTTGTTAGCTTTATCTTTCCTTCAAACAGTAATTTCATGCAAGTAAATACCGCCTAGTGCAATGTACGGTAGGACTGTACGACTGTCAAAGTGACTATCAAAACGTTATACAATACGTCTGGTTATCCTTGTAGCGGAAATTTCTCTCCATGTCTACCCAGCGCCAACAATGAGTCGTAAGCCAGAAATTACCGGAAACGGCTGTTGGAACAGCAGTTGTGGAACAGTTCGGCAATGCCCTGTGAACTCCGAGCTGCTTCAACGTCCGATGAACTAGGCGAGTTGTGTAGCGAGGCAATAATGCGAGTAATTTATCCGCTCCATAGTGTATAGCAAAGATGAAAACAATGACCTTCTGGAACTGATCCTGTAGAGATCACACACCTCCTCTAGGTGCGACATTGCCAAACCCTCTATTGGAAATCCGCTTAACCCCGCGCCCGAGTCTGCCCGATGATGGCAGAGCGGCCAATATGATCTTGTCATTCTGTATATAGTCCACTAGAGTAGAGAGAACGATATCACTTTTAGACTTTCTCACAGCGTCGGCTACCATTTCCAACACCCCCCACACCAGACATGTAGTCGACGCCTCCGGGACTGGCGGGTTAGGGTTCAAGATTCCCAACTGGGCAGGCTTCGCAACTGCACAGGCTTTGCAACTGCACTGATAGTAATCCATTCTCCGACATCAACTGCTTCGTTAAATAGTTGGACATGGGAGTTTTCCAAAAGTGACAGTGCGGTAAGGTTGTGGGGGCAATAATGCACCGGGTTGTATTGTGTATCACCGCGGAGTATTGGAATTCGGACGAGTGGGGCTACCCAAACCTGCAAGCCGCACAGTTCCCTGGGACTATACCGCTTAGGCTATGTGCCGCTGCTAGTATCTAGCGGATGGCATAAGTACTCGTAGGTGAGGTTCATAGGGCCTAGCGAAATGATCAATTTCGGTGGATGATGCCAAGATGAGAAGTTTATTATTGATGAAACAAAGAAGCTTAACGCCAAACCCTCTCGATTTTGTTTGATGGATGATGCTCCTGCGGCTGGTACGTCAAAGATGGTGCAGCCCCCACAGAAAAGCATATGGTGAATACACTAGTGTTGCCCCAGTAACGCGCAGCTCTGCTACCCACTACAATTGTCACGTACCTAGTATGGGCACCGATTTTCAGCGACATTTGGTGCGGACGAGTGATATCTGCTGAGGTTCAGTGTTCGTAATATACAGAATCCTCTCACATTCATCGAAAGAGAAGATCGAGAAAAAGACGGAGATAAGGTTATGTAGGTCAAGGAGCAATAGAGTGATAAAGGGAAGTGTGCACAGATGTGCAATTTTTTGTTAGAGTACGTATGTACTCGAGTAACTGTGTGCCACCGAAATACCAAGCCAATGAGTTGCAGCTTCCGTACCCCATAAAATCGTTGGGACACATCAAACGAAAATAAGTCCGCGAATTGTATACCGTGTTGCATGATATGCAGGATTAGTGTAGGTAACTCCCTATTACACCTTCTAGCCTTACATCGTCGTATGAGCGGGCTGCGGTGTTGCATCTTAAAATGAATACACAATTGGATCTTGGCATTCGTGTCCATACACAGCTCCCATGCCCATACCCGAGCGCCTGGTTACCCTCGTCTCCGCCTCCGCAGAACCTTTAACAACAAGGTCCCACTCATAATAAATCCCCCAAGTGTCATGTTCTCTATAACCACTATGAAAAATGATAGAAATTGTGGTGTTGGTGTAAGCAGCAGACTACCTGAGCGAGGAATTCGAATAGACCAATCTTTATACCTCTCCATCAATTAATAAAGCGCAACTGCGATAATGTATATCGTCAAGACCGCTTTCAAAATTATTTGGGGTAGCACATGCAGACTCCTATAGGAGGGTGGTTATGACAGGTGGTAGTTGAAAGCAGCCCGGGAAAGAATGGAGGGTTAGGGATTGCTCTCTGTTTGTTGGCGTCGTCTTTTCTTCCGTTGTATGTGTATGACTCTAATAAGTCCAAGACGCCTCAAGCACTACGAAGTATTCCGATCTCTAACCTATAAATTTCAGGTACTTCACCATTGCTTACACCAACCCTCTTTATATCGTTCTTTCTATCGGTCTTTTCTTTTCTTTCGTTCTTTTCTTTTCATTTGTCAGCGGGGACGAAGGGTAGCGGAGGGGAGCTCCGCCATCTAGCCGGCTAGCCCGGAGGCGGAGGGGATATCAGGTCCTGTCATACTCTAGTAAGAGTGCATACAGTATGAATAAACAACAACAATACCAACCCTCTAGTTGACCTTGTCGCCGCTGCTTCGTCGTCTCCGTATATGTCATCTTAATCTCCACCCCAATGATCAATGACCGGTAGTTTGGTTCAGGGAAATAAATGTTTACAAGACTGAAGCCTTACACTGCTGAGGAGGGGTCACGGAGCAGAGACGAGGATTCGGGGGAGGCATGACGGCAGAAGAGATGACACCGGCGCAGAGAGATCAAGAAAGAGAAGAATCGCTGGCAAGAGTGCGGAGAAGAGATGAGGTGTAAAAATTTCGATCTGATGCAATGAAACTAGGAAATATAACGGGGTGAATATGTCCAGTAGCTGGTACCCACACGCCCTCGGCGACCAGTATACACGCCCCCGGCGACCAGTATACGAGCAAAATGGCAGCGCAGCATCCAGCAGAAGATATCTCAGCCTTTGTAATAGCTGCAAGTGTTGACTAGGGATTTGGCCCGGTGGCTTCCCTAGTGTTTGGTGCTGGCGGGCTCGGGCATGAGGCCGGTGGCTTACGGCCCCCATTGGCCTCGCCTGCCCCCACCAGCCTCGCCTGCCCCCACCAGCCTCGCTTGCCCCCATCGGCCTCGCTTGCCCCCATGTTGAGGAGACGGGCTGGGCACTGGTACTCGGCTTTGGGCTCCGGTTGTGATACTCGGCTTCGCCGAGTATGGTCTTTTCTCTGTATATAAGTTTAGTGTTTTCCTTCTCTTGTATCGAGAGACAATTGAGATTCTTCATTCCTTCCTCTTTTGCTTTCAACAGCAAGTGAACCCTACAGGTGATACTAAGTGCATGTATCACGGTGTGAAGATAAGATGTCTCGAGCACTACTCTAGTGTGCTTATTGGAATGTGGTCGTTACTCGAATCGTAAGACACGCGTGATCTCGCCTGCCATCCCCTACGATTTGTGTACTTTCGCCGAGCGAGCTTGCGAGCGAGGCCAAAAAGTCTGGTCACGAAAGCAAGACACGCGTATTTACCTCTTATTGTTTATAGCAGCACCACAACTCGTTTGCATAATAAACTGGGTCTTGATAAATTTCACTAGCCTTTGTTATACTCAAATTCAAATAGTTTGTAAAAGAATAAAAATTCGTGGAATTATTTTTTGTTTAATGTTACTGGACGATTTTGATGTCTCTAATATTGGCATCGGTCCGCTATCTAATTTATCAGATCGATCTGATCGATCTCCATAGATCATATCTCGCGGCCTATGCCACATGAACTTCTGTCTATGACCTCTACATCAACACTACAGTCTCTCTATCTCCTCTTACACTTGTCGGACGACAGTACATACTAGTAGTTGTTGGTTATTGTGTTACTTTGATGTATGGTACCTAGGTAATGTACGGTGATACTATGCACATGCGGGATTCTAACATGTACCGGTAGACACGTTGTTGGGACAACGGCAGTTATACCGATGGCTCGGTACAATTATTGTCTGCATAGATGAATTTCTCGCATAACACTATCTGCATCAGGCGCAACTCACACAATGTTCTCAACTTCTCATAATACTTGCCAGTCGACTACAATGAAGGTCAGACTTGGGGAACATGTTGACACGAGAAGATGATGGAGAAGAAGATGAGATGATGAATTGTCTGTCGATCCAAAGAGAAGGAAGACTATGGACTTATATATGAAAGAGAGAGAAGGAAAACCCAATGCCGACTGCCAAAGCCGGAGCCCAATGCCGAGTACCAGTGCCGAGCCCTCCTCCTTGCCATGGGGGCAGGCGAGGCCGATGGGGGCAAGCGAGGCCAATGGGGGCCGTAAGCCACCGGGCCAAATCCCTAGTCAACAGAACAGTACTGTAATATGTGCACCACCAGACGCTCATAATTCTCATTAACCCTGACTGCCATTACAACCTCGCAGCAACATCTAACCGAAACATGCAATGTTGTTACACGGGCACGAACTTAACTAATCCTTGCATCGACTCTCTCCAGCCTATTCCGGCAGCCTCCCAAACACCTGCTCCAACAACGCTTTCCTATACAGCTTCATCGCAGGCCCACGTCGTCGAATATATATTTGCTGTGCCCATGGTTGCAAAAAAGGTTTTGAAGTACCCAACAGGAACCGCGTCACACCCTTTGGCGACCAACTGGTGATTCCGATAACGCTTATCACATTCGGGTGTCCCCAAGGGCAGAGAATTTTACACCATTTGGCGAGAATAGCCATCAATGGAAGGAAGTACGCTGTGCTCTGGGTATATCCTCGCGATGGCTCTAGGACGTTAGAGAGGATGTAGGCCAGGGCACAGAAGACAGTGCATATCGGGATAGAGGCGTTGTTGACTCGGACTATGACTGGCTCTACTTCGTTGGATGCGTTGAGACGAAATAGTTTTTCGTTATTGCTGAAAATGTCAGAGCCATATGTTAGCTTAATTAACAACACAGATTAATATGCATTACCGGTATGGAACAATAAACTCGTGCCACAGAAGAACTAAGTTCTTCCTCACATCCGCCTTCACATGTACACCAACACCCCCAATGGTCCAACCCATCAGTATGTCATAAATCGCCGCCTTATTTGCCGTATATGCCACCGTATACGAAAATTCACTGTACCCCGTTGAAACACCCCGGAACTGTCTACCGCACAGACTTCCTCGCTTCTCCACCGTCCAACGTATATCTTGACTCGTCCCAGAACCTGTCAACATCCATGTGGAGCCTGGCATTTGTGACATAAGCTTCTTGCAATTGGGGCATGGCTCTAAGAGAGGAATGGAGGCATCGAATATCCCGTCTTCAGTAATCGATCTGACACTGGAGAGTCTGTCTGTGTAAGCGGCGAGGGCGTGAACTTCTGCTGCTAATCCTCTTGGCCAAGATATACCAGCCGCGACCGCTAGAGGGATAGTCTCACTACAGTTGCCGTAATTGAATGGTTGCATCGTTCGTGGAACACGGCGGTGATAATATGGAATGTAAGGTCGGTTGTGTACGCTGGTGACGACAGGTAGCGGCGGTGGTGGAACCGGTGGTATGTATGTCGTTCGGTGGTTGCTATGAGAGGCCTTCACAGAAGATCAGTAGCGAATAACATGGCTGTTAGCGTTTTGAAATACCCTCTGCTCGTCATTTAATCCCCGCAACCCTTGATTTAACTCTGCGTTGGCTATGTTTCGTTGCTGATCCGAAATACTTTGTGTGGCCGGAAAACGATTGATATACCGGGCTCCCGGCTGGGGGACGGCCCTTCGCCGGTGGTCGGCACGTGGGTTGGCTTGAAACGGATTGAAATGGGCCATTTCAGTCAACAGGTATTGCTAAGATGGTGAGCTTAACCCATTAGAGAGTAGATAATACTAAAAGTCCATGTGGATTCATTATATCTTTTAGCTGAGATCGTTTGAAAATATATTCGCTTTAGTTTAGGAGGGACAGTTTTAAGTTTTTTTACCAGGGTGGGATAACAGTAGTAACTGTTACGAAGACTCTAATGCTTTCCTTCTGAGTTGGGAATATCTTGAGTTTCGCTGGCTGGAATGTATACGGTGTACCAGAAATCTGATGTGCGGAATTTATTGCGGTAGTTGCCAATCAGAAAGTTAAATTTGCGGTGGTGCGGGATGTGTTGTCACTAAATATTGGACGGTGAAAGGTAGGGATATTTAAGTGTCTGTGTTTGAGATACGTGTCGCTTGGAGCTCCGCTTGTGCGGAACAAGTTGGCAATAGGAAGCACCATTTTCATTCTTTTATATGGTTGGAGCAGTCGGTATCGTACACAACTGGCATCAGACCTGACGAACGGGGGATGCGAGCGATAACTTTCTGCAATACTGGATTTTTCCAGCTGCACCTCGTTCGCAAGCTCGCTCGGATTTGTCGTGAAGCGAAAAATGAAAGTCAAGGATACGAGAGCATGTTTGTAGCGCGCGTAGACTTCATGTGGTATCCAATCCGAAAACGCATCTAACTGTAAGCCGATTCTGCTTTGTGCTGTTCGTGTACAAGAAAGCTATATATAAGAGGTATAAACTGAGCAGATCTGGGTTTACTTGGGCCCCTGCTTTTTCAGCGGCGATTTTGTTTTGCTTTAATCATTCTACATTCACTCTAACAAGAGTATCGCAGTACCCGATTCCCCTCCCCTCCCCCCTCCGGATGGCCGGCTAGGTGGAGCTCTCCTCCTTCTACCCTGAATTTTTCAGCAGCGATCGCGACGGGTATGAAGCCGTAGCGGGTCCACGTAGTGTGTTTCAAGTGCATCTGATAACACAGCTACTGTGTAAATTGTGGGCGTTAGAATTTTAGGCATTGAAATTTACCCAGTGTCGTGTAGTAGCATGAATGTTCTTTATGTTCTCGACCTTTTGTCTGCATGTCAGTATGAAAGCAATTTAACCGGCAGCCATTTGGCTTCAAGATGACAATCTTGCTGCTTTGTTGTTCATATGCACACGTTGAGCCTTCCCTAATTGAACGCCGGTAGAGCTTGCAACTGCCAAATCCAACAGACCGGTATGATGCAAACAACACTGACCATGTATTAGTCGAAAATAGAAGCTACTTGCTCGGTATTTTTAAATTGATGCTATCAGTCCTCCGATTAATCCTTTCGCTGCGATTCTTATTGATTCGGAACTTCTCCGGGCTGGGCGTGACTTACAATACAGTGGCGGCATGTGACCTGTTGTGGCTACTTCGGCGCTTCTCTTCCAGTTTGTCCACTAAGCGGCAATATAAAAATAGCAAGTGTCATAGTACCTCCAAGCGTAATAGAAGATATTGTAGTGCAAATATCCTGTACTGTATAACAGATAAATATTAGCGAGGCAGGTAGTTACGTGTTTGCAACCCGACATCGCGGTCAAATATAAGGCTATGGCCTAAATCGGCTGGCCCTGATTAATGCATGAGCTGGGGTAATCGTTGGTACGAACTTGTGATAGGGACAACATATATATGTGGCTCAACGAGCGCGCGCGGGGAGGATATTAAACCTTAATCGCGTGGTCTTACTGTTGCATAACCAGTAGCCGGAGCGGCAGAGAGTGGCAAAAGCCCGAAGATTTCCCCAAAGACACTAAGCAAAAGTATCGCAGTCTTGGCATATCATCCCAAACTCGGGCGAAAATTGAAATGTTGGAGCCGCAATATGGAGGTCTCAAGCAACCTGAATCGAATTGAAAGGTTTTCAATGGCTTCTCGACATATTGGAAGTGTTATAACCAGAGTTGGAGCGATATTAAACTACGTTGTGGTTTCAAATAAGAGTACAATGTTGTGATAGGTTGTAACACCGGATAACGTGCCCTTCTAGTATCCGCGCTAGCCTTACTTGATAGTTTTAGAACATAGTAAGCCAAATATTGTAGTATTAGCACCATTCATTCATATTAAAATCCTAAAAATTTACTCCAAAATGCCAAAAAGAATACCAAACCTCTTTCGGCAGGCTAGAAAGACAAATCAGCCAATCTAATGTAAGGGTGCGTATGCCCACGTTCGGCTACGTAGGGATAGGGCTGGTAATATAAGCGATATGGTTGCACACGTGGCCTCGAGTGATCTTAGGTGTAGGAGTGTAGTAGGATTATCGAGTCTAAGTACTCACCAGCAATCGAGAAAAGGGTGCACTTACCCGGCCGCCCCACCTGCCTACCACTGTAACCCTAACCTCGAGTACATGACCTCGCCATTACATTATCCCCCTCTCTATGCGCAGACCTCCTGGGCTGCATATCCTCATATAAGAGAAGGAAACAACGATGAAACAAATCTCATAATAATTCTGCGGATCTGGTGCACGGGGAAACTCCACCTCCACTTGACTGTGATCTGGAGGTGGTAAAACCCGTACTGAGGCCATTTATACCGGGCTAGACTAATAAAAGAAGAGAAGAGAAGCAAAGAGAAGAAAAGAAAGATCGCCCAATTGATGACTTTCCTCCGCTCCCGAGTCTCGAATCAATTGTTCCGTTTCATTTCCTCCGCGGCTTCTCCGGATGCCTTCGGTGAAACTCGTCGACTAGTTCTAGAGCATTCTCGAGGTTTTCCGCCAGTTCCCAGCTCGTACGCAGGTGATTATATTCGGCCCACTATACAAGATTGTGCAGCTTCCGGTAGCACAGCTTAGCATGAAGAATACGTTCGTCTTATGTTGTGGTTCCGCATTGTGTTCAGCAAGTCTCATTTGTAAGCATTCTTATTGATCGTCTTCCTTACCATGTACGGTCCAGCGCGCTTGTAATTGAGTTTCTTTGATGGCCTGGTAGTCTAGAAGTGCTTGGTTGAGAGCCACACAATATCTCCGATGTGGCGGGAAAATCCGTTTCTCCACCACCGCCACCATTGGCAAAAAAGGGGGGGCGAACGGAGATGCAGGGATATTGGAGACGGACTGGGCGGCGGGAGACGTACATTTGTGAGGCCCCGGGTAGATAGCCATCATCATCCCCTTACCCCAGAATACATGATCTAGCGCTAGTCCTCGGTCCCACGAACTCGCACTGAGCCTTAGTAGACCCACACAGTTGTGTGGCTTCTCGAGTCCCTCACGCCCGGGTATCCCTTCGAGTTCTCCCACCGTCTTCCACGCTCGTCGAGCCGGAACCGCTCTTTTCTTACGTATTTTCTTTGGATATCGCGAGAGGTGCAGCGTAAGGTGTTTACGATGGCCTTTCTGCCTTCTAGCCCTAGCGTTTCACTACAAATGGAGCCCACACGCGGATCCTGGTTCGGAAAGCTGCGCACAGAATGGTGGGAAAGAAGACCCCTATAAGCTAACACGGGTAAATGTGGGGAGAAACAGCTATTTGGACATACTGACCTTACGAGCGGAATGAATGCCGAAGGAAAAACAACGCTGTTAGGAGCGGTACTAATGACGGCGGTTGGGAGAGCCGTGTGGAAAAGTGGAATAGAAGACCCCCACAAGTTAACGAGGGTAGAACGTGGAGAGAAGTAGCTAATGGAAGGCACCGACCTCATACCAGGACGAACACCGAAAGGCACCAGTCTCGCAAACGGGACTAACACTGAGATAGGCACTGTTCTAACATCGGGACGATAGGCACCAATGTCGCAAACTGGACGGACACCGAGAATAGGCACCGACCTTATACCGGGACGAGGAAATGCAAGCGAAAAAGGAAGTCATTTCTATACTAAGGAAGACACTGACCCGAGGAATACCGGGGAAGGAATTGACGATACTGGATATGGGAAAGAGTATGAAGAAAGCTAATGCAACGTGGGTTTAGAATATGAGCAATATACAACGTGGCAAAGAGTACTGCTGGCCGTGAACTCAGAATACGAGGGATAAACGACCTGTCAGGGAGCTAAGAAGGGAGACCGTCTGTGAAATGGCGAAGATGAGCTGAAAAGAAACGAAGGAAAGGCCGGAAAAAAACTCACTTCAAAAGACCGCCAAATGACACCAACTCCCCTTCCGAAGAACTTATAACTACCAATTGATCTTAGATCACCGAATAACTTCAATTCGCTACCCGAACCACCATTCGATCTCCCACACCCCAGGTCGATACCAGTGTTCGAAACGGGCCCGGCCAGCCCGAGGGCTTTCAGGCGGGCTTTGAGGCGGCCGGGCCGGGCCGGTAATCTCAAAGCCCACGAGGCCTCGGGCTTTTTAATTAAAAGCCCGCAGGCCGTATGGGCTTTCTTCAGAACAGGTGTCAGACGAAGCTATTTTGAGCTGAATGGGTGACATGGAAGCGATTATAAGTGGTTGAGGCGAAAGGAGTGGTCGTATTACTATACGGCCTACATCATCTACCATGCTGAGATGACGGAGTTTTCGTCAGGTATGACGATGGTAAGGCACAAACAGCAGGCAGTCCATGTATTCTCCTTTAGTGTGTGTTTGACGTCTCCAATTTATAGCATAGCCAGTAATGATACCATGGCTCTATGACATTTTCAATGTGTGTGTGCGACCCGCGGGCGTGAATCACAACCAATCACTCGGCCCGCTAGGGCTACCGGGCCGGCCAGGCTTCTCTCCTGAAAAGCCCGCGCTAAGGGTGGCCGGCCAGGCTTGATATAAAGCCCGCAGGCCGGGCCTAAAGACGTCAGGGCCGGCCCGGCCCGGCCCGTTTCGAACACTGGTCGATACCACTGAACCGATCAAAATGTCGATTGAGCACGCTCAATCCGCCTCCGCTGCTGCTAGATCTAGTAGCCAAGGAACACTGGCTGGCTCCTCTGGCAATGCCGGCATTTTCGCTAACACCCCGTCCAACCATGCGCAAGATCAAAGGCAATTCATCGAGTCCTTGGTCCTCGCAATCGCTAAGGAAAAGAGCCAAATGCCACTCCCGGGAACTCTGGGCGCCCCAGTCTTGTGAGGAGTGGATGTTACCAAGTTCATCGAAGCATACGAAAGCCTTTCATCTCGTACTGGAACTGACCCAGCGGCCGAAGACGCTATCGCAACCTTCTCGTACTACTGCTCTGAAACGATTCAGAAGGCCATCAAGATGATGAACGGATACTTGAAAAAGGACTGGGAGCAACTGAAAAAGGGATTGAAGGACGCCTTTCGCCACGCCGATAGCCGGGTTAACATGTATACGAGATTGTACCTGGAACGACTGCAAAACGCACCTGGATCGTGGAAACGTCAGCCTGAAAGCCTTTATCTTCGCCTATGACAACATCAGCCGCGCTATGATGGGGAAGGGAGCCTTGTCCAAGTACTCACTGGTGGAAATGCTGCTCGGAGCCCCCCCCGAGAGACTTGAGGGCAAAAGCAGGATTGAAACCCGAACTAGATCACAGGGACCCTTCGAGTATCATATACGACAAACTCCGAAAACACTCGCTTGACAAATGCGTGACTGCCGATGCCCTCGATAGGAAGAACCACGGGATGGTAACGGGGCGAGATTCATACTCCATCATCCCATCCGTAAACGGGATTTGGGATGACCAAAATGCAGAATCACGGGCGGTATTTCACGGGGTTTTGCCCAGTGTTCCTAAGCGGCCCGGCCTGGCCTGGGTCAGAAGCCGCCCGGCCTGCACGTGATTTAAAAAGCCTGCATCGGCCTGCATAAGCCTTGGTCTGGTTGATGGATGGAATACGGCAATGGCAGGGCTACGATGATTGATTTGGATATGGTTTATGTTTCGTACTTTGGAGACTTTCTTAGTAAAGGCAGCAGAGAATCTTTCGAACAAAATATTCTGTTTAGGCTTAGTCCGCCAAGAAAAAGCCTGCAGGCCCGGCCCTCATTTAAAAGCCGCCGCTATGGGCGGCCCGGCCTGGCCGCTTAGGAACACTGGTTTTGCCAAGCCGCGTGTCTTATCAACGCTCTATAACCACCGGCTCAAATCAAGATTGAAGCAGACGATGAGAGAGAACTCCCTCTTAGCGTCAGTTCAAGCCCTTATTGACCTTAATCACCAAAGAATTGACGGACTTAGCTGGGGGTATTATATTGGGTTTTTGGGACTGACAACCCCCTAGTATTTTCAGCCAGTTCCAGTACCTGGTCAACGATAAACGCAGAGTCCGCCTGCATATAGTGGAGCGACTCTGTGCCAAAGGGGGTAGAATTTTACCAACAGTTGGCGGACTTGTGGGGTTAGCTGGGGCGAGGAGGAGGAGAAGGAGGAAGGTGAACTACGCCACTTGATTTCTCCACTAATTCTGGTTGCAATTCAGTGCCCTCCTTGCCAGAGTCTCTTTAGCATGTCAAAAGACAATTCAGATACAGCATGGCAGTTTCTAGATCTTGTGAAATGTTACTTGAGCGGGAATTATTGAGTGATGCTGCTATAGGGGGTCTCCCGCTTCAGCAACTCGGAAATAGTACCTATCTCAACAACCACCGGCCTAAATCTGCCAAGACCTGTACCAATTCACAGCTACCGTGCTATATATGCTCTGACATTATAGTTTCCGAATTCAATTTACAATTGCTGATGAAACGGGTGTAAAATGGAAGACAAAAATCCGCCAGCTTCATGGACTCTCACTCACATTTTCGACTTCTTCAAATATTACTACATGACCGGAAAGGAAGTCGCCGATATACTGAGATCACCGAATTGACTCACAGGCTACGGACTCACAGTCGTAGACTCATCCACGAGCTTTCACTCGCCACCGCCACTGGCATTTGCAATCGGGAGCTTCCATGGACTTCCGTAGAGTTCCTGGCCTTGATGTACATAAAAACAGACCATCTCCCTTAGATAGTAGAATAGACACCGTCCGCTTTACATTCGTAACATCAAACTTGGTCCAATTGACTTAATTTTTTTATTGACAGGTAACCCTTGGAGTCATATATCACACTGTAGTCTCCGATCGTCTGTGTATTGTGTGGTTGTTGAGTAAATAGTGATTATTTGTGCTTTGAAAAAAATTCCTGGGATTTAGGACAGTTGCAACCATACCCCTGCACTCCGTATATGGGACGGTTTTTGTACGGTAATCACATCCCGTTTATACTGTCTGAGATTTCGCGTTTGAGTCATCCTAAAGCACATCCAGGGATGGGAAGATCTGACCTGAAACCCATCCCGCTACCATTTCGTAGTTTATCCTGATATACACGTTGAGCAACCCACATGACTTGAGCCGCACCGACATGCACCCTACACCGCAAGCTACAAGTGCATCTCCAAGTGTGCTCGATCACCCCTTCTCCAAGTGTGCTCGATCACCCCCTACTAAGCCCGCATGATCAGCCCTCACCGAGTGCACTCGATCGCCATCCATGATCCATCCAAGTGTATTTGGTCAAATTCCTTCAAACCCGCTCTGTCTGCCCTCTAGGAATGTTTTTTATCACCACCACTCCATCCTTACTCCATCAGCCCCCTCGAAGAGTTCTAGACCCCTCCCCATTCGCTTGTGTACTGTGTTCGAGTGCAGCTGAGCTAGCGCAGATCGACCATATGTATATAGAGAAATTAATAGTTAGAGAATAGATACCATATCATCTTTTAACTAATGCTTCATAATCATTGACCTGGAACTACAAAATCGAGTATCAGTATAGACTGGATGAATTTGGCTAAGACGAGACGAATTATGCTGAGACAAAACCAGACAAAGTAAGCTGAGATGAGGTGATTTTAGCTTAGCTTTGTGTAGGTCTCAGAGAAAGGTGGCTCGTTTATACTACAGTTGTGCACTCACAATGCTGTGTGGAAAGCCCCTCATGGGATACAATATGCGGTCCGAGAAATTTTAGGAAATTTCTTTTACGGAATATACACTTTCTAGCCATAGATACGAGTAATTACCTCCCAATTGCCCGATGGAAAAGTCCTGTAGGAATTGGGGCAAATTGGGCTTGTACGTGTCACCATCGTTATCATCATATGATTGTCATTGCATCACCGCCTCTACTACCACCGGCATGACCACAATCACCACAATCACTGCAGCTACCAATGCGGTCACCACTGCAATGCTGCAACAAACACAGCTGCACACTGCGGAAATTGCACTAAATGACTCTTATCTAAATTGTAAGTTTGAGAAGGTAGAACTCCTTTGAGGAGAGACGTAAATATTCGGTCTTCAAAACCGAATGAAAACTTCAACTCCATGACTTGCTTGTCTACAAACATCCAATGATTCCACCAGTCCAGCAATGGATCAGTCCAGACCGGAACCGTCCAGTCCAGTCCAGGTCCAGTCCAAGAAATTTTTTGGACTGGGATCGGACCGATCCCAGATGCTGA
>Ga0307515_10003833_pt1 | contig 31451 bp, 40 predicted proteins | sample 17_EM_MG_FD_194513 | JGI IMG/M metagenome (GOLD analysis project Ga0307515, IMG submission 194513) | Populus trichocarpa ectomycorrhiza microbial communities from riparian zone in the Pacific Northwest, United States - 17_EM | ecosystem: Host-associated > Plants > Roots > Unclassified | place...
CGTGGTGATCGACATCAGAATCGTGAGGGGAGCTGAGTTCCTCCAAGCCAGCGCTCAGCCGTGCCTAGCCACAATCGTTCACCCTGCTGTAGTGACGTTGGAGCGTCTGGTCCGAAGTATCTCCTTGACAGCCTCGTGTATGTACACGCTTGGGTCGAGCTGAACGCCCGCTTGGTTGGACGCAGGGCACGGTGGAGAGGGCGAGCCTTGCGTCGGTAATTTTATCTGCCAGATAAGAATGGAACTTGGAATCGCGTGTGCGGAGAAGGGATGCGCGACGATCTCACCCAGGCAGGCGGTAGTACCCGTTTAGGCAGGTTGTCCCCACGCTACAAACACCCCGACCGTCGCCGTCGTCGACCGGCGTTATCTTCCATCCAACCTTACTCCACACTCACCTACTCTTAACCTTATACACTGACCCCGTCTTTGTTTTTCTATTTTCCCTCTCTCTCTCTCATCTTTTTCTTTTCTGCCGAAAGAAATGCCTTCCGCTCCTTATGCCCCACTTCCAACTCAGCCAACCCAAGAGGACGCTGACAGAGACCTAGAAGACGCTTTCAGGGAGGACGAGGAGGACATCCTTGAATCAACCCGTCTCGTTAATCACCATAATCAGCCAGGCGGTAACCCTTCTCACCGAAACAGACCACAACCCATTCAGATCCCGGGGGCATACGATTTCGAGAGGGACTACGATTACACGATACCTCCCCCGGGCTCTCCCCCGCGGCCCTCAGCCACTGCCCTTCCAAACGATTACGGGAACACCAACGGTCTCATCCCCACTTCTCCCGCAATCACTCCCCTCAGGTCTGCTCAGAGCAGCGGTGCCTTTAGTGTGTTCTTCCGAAAGGCCGTTGGTTCAATTCTTCCTACCCACTACCAGACCATCCCTACCGAATCTCCCAGCCCACGCGTGGTCGGCGGAGGAATCCAGAATGACGGTGTATTCGCGAATGTCATGGCGAAACCTGTCAGTTCTGCCACTACAAGAACCACCTCCGACGATAGTAGTGTCTTCCTCGCTCCAGAGACCACCCGATCGCAGGCACCCCCTGTACGTGTACATCTCCAAATACTCCTCCTTGGGTCGCCCGCCGGGACGAGCAGCTGATCTGATGGTCATTAGAGTTACACTGAAGCCCAAGCCGACGCCGTTCCCCCGTACTGGGAGACAACAGTCGTCACCCCTTCAGACTCGGGAGATATAATGATCGACGACCTTCCCGCCGGCAGCGTCCTCGTCTTCACTTTCAATCTCTTCACTTCCTTCTTCTTCCAGTTCCTCGGTTTCGTTGTCACATACTTCCTCTCGACCACACACGCCGCTCGGTACGGTTCTCGCGCCGGGTTAGGCCTCACCTTCATCCAATACGGTGCCTATTGGCGGGCGGCTCAGAACATGCAGGCCGGCCCATCAAGGGCGGAACAGCAGGAAATGACTTGGTGGAACGGCACCATGTCCGCTGCTACCAACCTGACCACACCACTAGAGTCCATGGCAAACCAGAACGGTACGGGAACCGGTGAAACGTACGACGCAGGGTTCGGTGGAAGGGACTGGTTAGCCCTTTTCTTCATGACATTCGGTAAGCGCACTCGGGCTGTGCAGACCCACCACTGAATTGACGATTCCCTTCTCCATTTTCGTAAAACGCAGGTTGGGTCCTCCTGTTTACTTCGATCGTCGGGTTCTGGCGAGTCAAAAGATGGGAGATGTCGCTTCGGGCGTCTTCGTGCCCTCAAGCCCCAGTCACCCCTAGCGACCTCGCCCGAGAAGCCCAAGTTCGAAGGGACATCGAGACTATATTCGGGTTCAGTGAGGATCGGGAATTGGAGACTCCCCTCGATCCTCACATCGAGGCTGAGCTCCGGTTGGCGAGACATCTGAGAGCGGCAGGCCTCATATAGCTCTCTCCCTCTCCACCTCAGGAGTTTATGAATTACGTTTCATCTTTTTTTTGTTTTTTTTTTGTTTGATCTCTCCCCCCCATTTCGTGCGTCGTGGATTATCTATTCTCACGGCTATCGTCACCAGTACCACGGAGTTGCGCGCAATGTCTGTTCCCGTTTCCGGGGCGGTCTTTCGTTTTCGAATCAACGGACTCTAAAACCGTAGATTTTGGGGCCTTTTTCGGACTCCAGAGTTTTCTTCCCATTTTCGTCGGTTGAGTCAGTTCGCCTTGTGAGGAAGTACAGGCCTTGGAATCTATATCCGATACGTCTCTCATCGAAATTTCTCATGTTCTATTGAAGCCCAATGCGATGATATATATGGAATTGAAGTTGGTTAAAAGACGTGGACGAGCAATGCATCAGAAAACGGATGTGTCATGGGGATGTAAGTCTACGGGGCTCGAATGCAAACGGTTAGGTGAATGGAGGAACGAGGAAGAATTGTGACTTCAAGACTTTTTCAGCCTCTCGTCCTTGGAAATCCGTGTCAGCACGCCCTGCTCCATCGTCAACTCCCACAGTTGCACCTTCGACTTTCCAATATCCGCCAATAAATGTCTCCTCAAATCCCTCGCTTGCTGGATCGCGTCCTCTCTCCGTTTCTTCGCAACAGCCAGGGTCGCAGCCGCTTTGCCTTTTGAAGGCGGGATGGGTGGGGTCGGACGTTTGGGGACCGGCCGTTGGCGTTGGAGCGACGTACTTGTAAGGGCGGGTGGTTTGGTGTTTAAGGATGGGTGGAGAGGGTTTTGTGGCGGAGCGAAGAATGCGGGGACATCAGACGCTCCCTGCGAGAGCACAGAGGAAGGCAGTGGTGTGCTCGGCGCGTGCGTGTTGGATAGCGGGACAGCTTGGTCGGGCACTTCGAACCCTCCTGACAACAACTCCAAGCCAGGGAATGTCGAGAAATCCATCCTCGAAGTATCGCAAAAGTGTGGCGAACCAACCGCCACACTTGGCTCACACGGCTCATTATCCTCCATCCCGAACACGCGGCTAAAATCATCGTCCACATCCATACACAATTCCATCCCTGTGAACATCCCACGCCTCATCAGATCCTCATACAGCGGTTCACTTTGATTCAAATACGCACCGTCTTGAGGCTCCAGACGTGGTCCTGACCCAAAATTTCCTACCCGATCTCGCTGGCTTACCACAGAGTCCGAAGGAGAAGGGGCGCATATAGCGAACGAAGGGTCGAAATTTGGCGTCATCGGACTTGGACCAGAAGCAACGGACTGAGAAGGGCCGGGAGAATGCGACAATGCTGGAGTTGAGCCTTCCTCAGAAGGGGCGGGACTTCCTATTCCGCTCAATCCTCCCTGAGATGGACCGGTTCCCATCAGGTCCAGCAGCAGCGGGTCAATGTCAAATCCTAGGGGTAAAGGATCCGCAGATGGGTCGAACGTGTTCACATTGGACGGGTGGCTGTCCTGCGGAGGGATTACAGCGCCAAACATTGACGCCAACAGGTCTAGAATCGGATCCGGTGATTCTGCCGTCGTGGAAGTCGAGAAGGGCGCAGTATAGCTATGGGCTAGGGTCGGTCGAAGGTACGTGTCGAGCGGTAGTGGGACGTAATTCGAGGAAATTGAATGATGATTCCCATTCGTGGGGGGAACAGACCATCTCGTGGAGGTGGAGTTGGGCTGCGCAGATGACCGAGGGGCTGGTTGTGAAGTGGCTCTTTTGGCGGATGCCCGAGAGGCCGCTTTGTTTGCCCCTTCTCGCAACAGGGTGACAAAGTCTGATATGAGACGTTCACATCGTTCGTTTGTCCACTCCTCCTTATAGTTCGGAGGTCCTTCACCAGGCGGGAATGGGAATGGAACGTCCCAATCAGCGGCACCGGCGGGGACCCGGGAAAGTTTTCGCCGCTTCGGCGGTGGTTGTGAAGGGATCGGAGGAGGTTGAGTTGAGGGTTCGAGGCCACGACGAAGAATGTTGAGCAGCTGCTCCAACACGGGGAATAACTCCTTTTGTGCAGAAAGAGTGGCCAAGAGTTGGGCAGGGGTTGGCGCAGTGGGGTGCCCAGAGCGAGGAAGTGCCCCCCCTTCATCCTCTACCACAATCGGGTTGTTAGGATCATTACCCTGATTGTGCCTACGCGTAGAGAGGGACGCAGGGTTAATGTTCGCGACCAGACCGGCCATTCCAAGGAGCGCTTGCTGATTCCGCAAAAAGTTTGGGGGAACTGGAGCATCGGAAGGAGGGAGTTGGATCGAGGGACCAGGAGTCGGAGTTGAGAGGGTATTGGATGACTTTTTGGTGCGCTTCCTCTTTTTCTGAGTTCCACTGGCCGATGATCGTGATGGTCGGGACACAGTGTCGGAACCAGTCACTGCCAGGGCTAATGAGGTGGTACGGTTGGTTGTCTGCGCAGGAGTAGAGGCACAAGGGGGTTGGGTCTCGAGGGGATGATGGCGAGCATCTAGGAGAGAAACTGCCGAATCGACGGGAAGTTTAGAAGGGTCATGGGAGCCAGGAAGTGCAAGGGTCCCCACATTTTGTTCAGAGTCTAATCCTCCACTGGGAAGAGCCAGCGACAACGACCTCCCCGTACCTGGGGAAGGTGGGGGAGAGCCGAAGAGGGACTCATCATCACTTTGATTGTCGTGGTCATCAAAAATGTGGTCTCCATCCAAGGGCATCCTCTGCGTCGGATTCGCGGCCATGAGTCGAGAGTTTACGAAGGAGATGATTGAAGTTGCGTACCCTTTGGTGCACCCCGGACGTGGATGGTGGTGGTGGTGGTGGTGGTGGTGGTAGAAGGAAAACAAGATTATCGATCGCGAGTCGCGCTGGACTCCAAGCTTTACCCTGCACTTTTTCGTGTTATGGATGGGTTTGAGGTCCATATTCAATTTCTCGACCATCTAAAACGGTTGAACGCGTAAGTCTGCAAGCGACATCTCTGTTCATTGCTCACGCACTTTTCTTGTACAGTACCCAACAGTCCATCCAGAAGGCTGTTGGATTTGCTCTCAAATATTTCGCAAACTGCGCGGAAGACCTCTGGGGTTGCATCATAGAAGAATGTCAGAAGGTTCCTTACCAGCTGTCCAATCTCCTCTTCTCGTCACCATGCTGAAGTTGTACGCTAGGGCACGATTAATAACCGAATCAACATCCTCTACTTCCTGGATTCCCTGTGTGAAGCGTCTCTACTGGCCAAGTCGCATCCAGACGCAGGGGAGATACTTCGTAGTGGTCCGGGCACCACCTCGTTTTATGTTGATTATGTTGCACGAGACCTGGGGATGATTGTTGAACTGGTGGTGCCCGAGGGTAGGCAAGGGCTGCCAAACCTCTTAAGCACGACCCAGGTATGGAAAGAGACGTCACAGATCCCAGTGTGTGATGGAAACTAACTCCATATTTCCCAGATACTGGAAAGTTGGCGTAGCAAACGTATCATCGACCCTCATATCGTGGGCGACGCACTGGCCCAACTGGCCGACCGCCAAAACAGCCTCGTTGCGCCAGACGAAGAGCCTCGTCCCACACCATCCTCATCGCGATTATCCCGGGGTGACGTTATCAAACGGATTGAGGAGGACCGTGAACGACACAAACGGTTGCGAGAACGCCGCTGGGTCCAACCCGTCTCACATACACCCACTTCCCAACTACCTGTTCTCGCTTCGTTCCTCCCACTCCACGAGGACGCAGGCGACCAGAACAGCGACCAGCCAGACATGCCTCTGGATATCGAGTTCGAGAACGAATGGGAAACCACGAGTGACTGGAACGAGGACGACGACGAGGCAACAGTTCAGGAAACAAATTTTTGTTTTGGAAAACCAGTTCTTCAGTCTGCTTCTTGACACTCTATTATAACATCGTAGGCAGTGTAAATACATGCTAATTTTCTTCCACTTGAGTGAGGTGAGGTATCGCACGTGCTGGTGGGGTCGGGCCGTTTACGGTGTCTCTCGCGGATTTTTTCCGTGATGCAGTCGGACATCTACAACCCTCGAAGACACGTCGGCATCCACGCTGAACACATCTCAGACGTATCCGGCAGAGATTTTCCTGGACATTACCCTGGCGAGGATAATTCTTGGAATCTTGATCTTTTTCGTAAAGTCAGAATTTGATCCCCTCTCGCAGGCCTCATCCCTCAAACTGACAGTTCGTCCTACAGAAATTACATGTCAAGGTCAACAGGCTGTCGCAGCGGTCTATCCAATTCGACCTTGTTGGTGTCGATGCTTCAATTGCGAACGCTTTCCGTAGGATACTGATAGCTGAGGTACGGTACGTTCGCTTTGCTTCTCTCTATGGAAAAACTTACGTTCTCTTGCCATACACCAGATCCCGACAATTGCTATCGAACACGCATATGTCTGGAATAATACTTCCGTGATCCAAGACGAAGTCCTTGCTCATCGTATCGCCTTGGTCCCACTGAACACGGATCCTTCGTACTTCGAATTCAGATCGAAAACACAAGATCAGGCCACAGACCGTAACACACTTGTGTTCAAGTTGGATGTCACATGTACACGGAAACCCAAAACCGCCGTCGCTCGCGGAACGAAGAAAGCTGAACATGAGCCAGAGGAGATCTACAACCACTCGACTGTTACGTCGGGAGATTTGACCTGGGAACCTCAGGGCGAACAGGGTGAATTATTCGGATCCAACTTACCTCGTCCGACGAACGAAAATGTTGTGCTCGCCAAATTACGACCGGGGCAGGAGATTTCGATGGAGCTGCACGCGGTCAAGGGTGTCGGGAAAGAACATGCAAAGTGGAGCCCAGTTGGTCGGTGTCTTCTACACCTCTCCGTGACATATCGTTCACAGTTGTGTTAGCTACCGCCACGTACCGCATTCTTCCCTTAGTGGTACTTAACCCCGAAAAACCCGTCCCTCCCCAATACGCAGAAAATTTTCAGAAGTGTTTCTCGCCAGGCGTCATCGACGTCGATCCCGCAACAAAGGCCGTGTCCGTCAATGTTGAGAACCTGCGGAACGAGAGCATGAGTCGAGAGGTTTTCCGACACAAGGAGTTTGAAGGTTGCGTTGAGCTAAAACGCGTACGGGACTTCTTCATCTGTGAGTTCCGAGTCCCCCCTTTTTGAAAGAGGCTTATGTGACATGCTCCCAGTTAACGTCGAGTCGGAGGGTCATTATGCTCCCGAAAAACTTCTCCCAGAATCGATAAAGGTTCTAAAACAAAAAATTGCTGCGATCCGGTCTGCAGCAGAGCAGTTACTGGTGGAGATCGAGGGAGAACCGGCGTCCCAAGGGGACGTTGAGATGGCTGAAGCATAGGCTAGGTATCACTGCTTGTGTTTAGATGTATCCTTATTCTATATCTTCACATCTATTCTTGTGGTTGACATTCCAACCCGTGCATTCGACGTGTTCGGTATAAGTACACGAAAAAACGGACCCAGCGAGAGAGGTTTGTAGCCAAATCATGAAACTCCTTTCGACGTAGGAAAAATTTGTGAACGGAGCGATTAGGAAGGCGATTCGGTCACAACCAACAGGAAATTCCGCTCAGGATGAGCCCGCGCGTTACTCCGCCCTCCATAAATGCTCTGCCCGAAGACGGAACGTGAGGAGCAGATGCACGGTGATGGCAGTTCAGCAAAGGAAACAATTTGGCGCCGTCGTGGGTGCTTTATTTCATTCTTGCACGTGATCCGATCAACTTGAAAAGCTACTCCTCGCGGTGCGCCGCTCGACGGTTCTATATATCCCTCAAATCGATTCAGAATGACAGAAGTCGCATACAATAGATTACACGCAGTGAACACGACAGAAGAACGCAGAAACAAGATGAAACAAAGCCGCATATAGGGTGTAACCCATCCTGTACAGAAGGTGAGAGGTTAGTTGTGCCATCATCCTTAGTCTAATTTGAACAGCACGGAGGGGCATACGGCGGAGGCTATTGATAATCCACCGGAGTAAAATATATGCGTGAACGTGGGGTCAATAACTCATGTGGTCCACGAACTGGCCTCGCAGTACCCCCAATTATCCGCCCACAGTCTACGGATGATACGTCAGACCACGGCAGCGTAAAATGCTGGAGAGTCTCACCCTGCACCAGTGACACCTGCCGCCCCCAACGTTGCCATCTCCGAGCTGACGACCATCCAATCTGGGCCGAAGACGCCCGTACGGATCGGGAACAACCTCAGAACATTCTCCATAGAGACTTCATCGTCCGCTTGCAAGAAGATCGTTACCGCGTCTGAATGGGTCGGATGCTTGTGCAGGAAAATGGCACCTATTGCCGCTCAGTCCCCGGCTTCCTGCTTCCCAAATAGGCACATACCATTGCTTTTACCCCCAATTTTGTACACATGGGGAGGCAGCACTGGGTGCTTAGAACCGCCTAAAAGTCGTTGACCGAAGGATGTTTTCTTTACTCCGTCGAATATGATGATATTCGACGGACCCAGCGATCCATCTTCGAGAAGACCACTCGCTTCGGTATCCGTCAAAATTTCGACATCTAGTTTGTGGAAGGTGTCGAGGTCATGGGCCAGGCGCAATGCATATGCCAACGAAAGGCCATCCCCATCGGGGATCACGAAAAGAAGAGGTCCTTTGGACGAGAGGATGAGGGAAAGTCGACCCGATGGTTGAATATCTGCGCCTTGGTCCTTGGGGTATGTGATCTGAAAGGCACGATCTAGATGGCAGCCAAAGAGCATAGAACTCAACGTACCCTCCACAGGTTCTCTTCATCTTTGCTGAAGCGAATAAACGTTTCTTCGCTATCTCTGTTTACAGCTTGACCTTCGACGTTTATGACCCTAGGCGGATCGTTCTCCAAATTCATCGTAAATTGTCGAACGTTCGTTGAGTCGATTTTGATAGTATCGTGGCCGCTCTTGGCGACACGTAGTTTTCCCAGCCTACGGTAACAGACCCGTTGGGTGAGCGTTGCAGGGAAATCCCCTAACGCCATGATATCCATACCTTCCTGGGATAGATAACTTCTCGATCCGTAATCCGCAAAGGGTGCCACTTTCTGCAGGGACTGCAACAGTGAGGTTAACCGTCCCCTCGATGATACACCTGCCTACAACTCCCGTTTTCTCGATGTGCCTTTGTATGAAACCCTGGACGATTTCGTTGTCAAACACCGAATCGTACCAGTGGCGTTGGCCAGGGTCCTCTTTTAACCTAATCGAACTTGAGTTTCAGGTAACCGATGTAGCAAGGTCCCGTACGTGATGTTTGCAGCCGGGTAAAGTGACTTCATTGTGCTGACCAGCTCTCTTGTATGCCACGTTGGCACGTTTTCGTCATTGTCGCTGGCGAGGTGTAAGGGAAAACACCCAAAGTGAGAGGGTGTACTCACCCATGGACGGCAAGGATAGGGACGCCCGCAATGTTTGACAAAAACAAGTCATTGTTATCGGGTGTCAGAGATGATTCAAGAATTGAATTGAGCGCGGGATCCACAAAGTGTCGAGCGCTTTACCGTCGTGTGAGAATGGATAATCTCACCGTGAGGAAAACATACTGTGATTGCGTCAGTGGTATGTAGGCTTGTGACTTGATGTATGCAGCGGCGGGGACAGCTAAAGGTATCGTGTTAGCCCCTCAAATAGGGACCGAGATGAGAATATACCTGCAATTACACGATCAGGGAACCTTTCCGTGATGTGCCATGCCCCTTGACCACCGTTAGAATGTCCGATTAGGACCACCTGGGTATTTTTGGGTATACTCCAAGAGGTCCAAGGGAGACTCTCGTCCTTTAGTAACTTCTCCAACGCATCGACACAATACCACGCCTCCGTGGTGCTCGGACCGTGCCAGTCCAAACCCTGTCGTAGTGTAAGTGGTGCGGACGAAATACATGCCACCACCATTACATACCCAGGATGTCTTTCCTGATGGGATAATTGTCCAACTCCGACCTTGCCGTGGCAATGCATCTCTCCAGAAGGACATATCAAGGATGTCGACTCCAGCACCATCTGATAGAAACAGGTGTGTCAGCAATTAGGTTCCAAATGACGGTTGCTAAATCCTACGGAGTGCAACGACTGGTGCCTGTGGGGCACCGTGCGATTCCAGAGGTGGTTTGACCAAGAACGCGGTGGGATTGAACCCCGAGTAAAGGTAGGTAGACTTTATGTGGAACGCTGGGGAAGCATTGGATGACCAGTGGGGTAGGTGTATGGCGGGTAAGGATATCAGCAATTTCTCGTCTCCGGAAGCGGAAGTCGCGCGAACGATGAATTCAAGACTGGTTCCTCGGAATGGTCGTGATTGGAGGATCTCAATGGGTATCACTCTCACTTGAGACGGTTGGATGGTTGTGTGTCTCAGTAACCTTAAGCCAAGGCCTTCCTAGGGCGAAGTCAGCCCGATCACCACAACAAGAAACCATTTACCTGCTCGTTAGCCAGGGCGACACTATTGATCACCCATCGACTAGGACTATAGTTTCTGAGGAAGATGCCTATTGTGTCCCCAAACGCCCAGCCATCTATGAAATCCGGTACTATGTCCAAGGAGGGAAGTCGTTCGACTGTTGACCGTGGTAGTTCAATCTGGGCCGTCAAGCTGACAGTGAGAGTTGGTACATCGGTTCCATTGTACACCTGTGGGTCCCCAAACAGCCGTATCTGGGGGGAGGCAAATGTGAGCTACCCCACACTAGAACACGAAAATAAAAGCACGAAGAGAACTTGCCTCATAATCTCCGCTGACGAATACATCATAAGATGTGGGAGACGTCAAGGAAGGAGTCGAAGGGAGGTCAATTATCCGTGGAAGGGATCGCTCCATCGAATATATATTGCCAGAGTACCACTTAGGAACCCCGCTGCCGCCAGACTTTGGCAGAATGGTGAAAAAAGAGCCCTGTATGAGATTAACGCGGAGAAGGGGAGGTATCGATGAGTCATTGCGGTCGGGATTGGTAGGCGGGGCGACCGTTAGAATTGTGTGTAGAACTGAGTGGTGTTGCAAACCAGCCCAGCCTTCCGTTTGTCGGATTTTACTCCAGCTACGGAGGACAGGCCCATGAGTCGATGTTTCGAAACCTCTAGGACGGGTATCTGACCGAACGTTTGGATACGACACTTCCAGTGTCCCAGTCGCTGGATCAGCCGTGTATTTAGCCCAAGAGACGCTGCAATTCTCCACCAGAGATGACGGGTAAGACCTCGTAAAATCGACGTCGTCAGAAACTGTCAGGTGAGGCGGTCGGGTCTCGCTGTCGACATCAGCATGAAAATCGGAACGAGGTTTACGGTTCAGAGGATACGATGGAGATAGAAAATGTTGTTCCCGCGCGTGGATAGGAAACGGTCCCAACACCTTGGAACATCTCAGACTGAGCACTAAAATCATGACTTCAGTGAGACCATCCGAACTCACGTCCCATGAAGGAGACAGGGAAACCCTCCAGGAAGGTGATTGAACCGCTTCAGGTGCTTGCAAGCCAACCATATTTTGAGCACGCACAACGGTGGGAACGACAATCGCAAGGAATGCAGAAAGCCTCATGGCGATTTTCCGTGGTTACTGTTTCATCGGCCCCCGGCTCCCCCCCGGCCCGGGAGGAAAAAAATACCGACGAGCGTTCAATCAGATCCATCCACTCACCCGATTGCGCACTCGATGGCTTGGACAATCGCCGATGATACACCATCTCGACGAGTTTTCACGCGACCCCTTAACCCTCTCGAGCTCGGCTTCTTCTACGACAGTAAACTCAACGGGGTCGCAGACCTCGTAGAGAATTACCTCGTAGTTACCAGCAAGGAGTCACTATTTCACCCTGAGAACGTCTCGAGGGCGTGGATTACCATCAAGCAAATCTTCCCATTACTCGGTGCAACTGCCAAGAAACTCGAGTCCCCGGCACCCAGCGTCCTCTTGGTTGTTTCAGAGCTCGATCTCGGGGTCGCTCGCCCGGACGACACTACATTCGATGTGGCACACTCAGAAGAAGAGATGCATTTATTTGTGGACCAGTTGGTTTCTGGCCCCAGAAAACTGTCAGACGAGTTGCTCGCCCGCCTCTATATCTACTCCAGGGCCGATAAACCCGGACACTTTCACGCTTTATTTCATCATAGCCACTACATTATTGATGAGATATCCGCCTTGGCAATGATCAGAACCTTTTTCGATGTCCTCTCCCTTCCCCCGTCCTCAGCCGTCCCAGATCTTCAGACCAGATTGGCCCTGTGTGTTGGAGTGCACAGCCTTAGCCCAAACAAACATCTCTCAAGTGCTCAGATGCGCTGGAGGCAAGCTGTTGGTAAAATTATCCGCCAGAGTCGGCGTCAGAAGTTAAAGGTAAGCTTAGGATTCGGAGCCTCCGGTCAGCTCACTCACAACGTTCGTAGGGGGGTACGACGCTTCCGCGGACGATTACAACGCACACAAAGTTCAAGACGCCTCTTTCCCGTAGGGCAACAATAACCTTTTCGCAGGACCAGTCTTCCCTCGTTGTCGCCAGTTGTAGAAAGCATTCCATCACTATTGGCTCCGTTCTCCCCGTTCTCGGCCAGATAGGATCCGCGCGGGTGCTTCATCGAAGATATTTCCGTGGGGGGATCACAGAAGGACAGTGGGGATGGTATCGTTCCCAACCGTTCCACGCAGCAGGACCCATAAACTTCCGGCCATTCTTAGACCGAGAGTGGTATGAGAGTGGCGGAGCCGAGGTGGTGATGGTGGTAATCAGCTTCTATTCCCTCATCCTCCCCTCGATACCTACCGTTTCTCGTGAATGGCTCTCGCAACACCTGTCAAAATTAGAGGATGGCACACCTCCGTTCTCGGCGTTGCTTCCTCAGGATCGCTTCGTACGAAGGGCCCGGACAGTGAAGAAACAGTTCAAAGACATATTGATCCATCCCTTACTCTTTGAAATCGGGATGGCGGGTCGCGCAGAACGCGCTCTTGCGTGCAAAGCGGCTGTTGAGAAGTGGAGAAAACTCCAAGCAGGAGAAAAGCTGGAGGAAGTCGAGGAGCCAATCCTAGATTTCCTCTCGGATGATCATCTTTCCCATAATGGAGGTGCTAGTCTAGGAAACGTCAGTTGGACCCTTTATGACTACTATGCCTCGCCCTTTCTCATATTCCTTTTACAGATCGATCCCTTGAGACCAATGGAATATCCCCTTCGCTTTGACAACCCGCTATCATCTCGAAAGTATTTCACAAGGCTTGAAGATGCACTGCCAGAGGTATCCACAACACCAACAATAGAAATCATCACATCCTGGAAAAAGCTCAGTGTTCGCGTCGTGGAGCTTTATCTCGGCGCAGAGACAAAGGACCAGGAACTCTCCATCTTTGTTTCCTGGGACGGGAATGTATACGAAGACGAGCTGGTGAAGGACTGGTTGGAAGAGATCAAAAAAGCGACTGAGTATTACTTATGCTAGGTATAGATTTGCGTCAATCAACCCTCTTCTTTACCGCTTCCACACATCCTTCTTTCTTGTGTATATACAACTGAACGAAGGAACAATCTGACCCAGCCAATCTCGTACCTCTGTCTCGATCAAAAGACAGTAGTCAATAATTAACGTGCCTATCGTCGCCACATCTCCATTTATAGCCCGCTCCTTTATGAGCCGTACAACCGGCCCACTTCGGAGGGTGGTGCAGGACGTCAGGTTGACCTTTTCCAGCAAAGGGCAGGGAAGGCCCTGTGGGGCGTCGGGCTGTGTGGCCGCCAGGAACTCGACCACTTCGTTGGTGTCTGGGATTCCTTCAAGGGTAATGGTACGAAGGTGAGGCGATGCTCGTAAGAGGGAGGTGACCTGGGGGTGGGAAGCGGGGCAGCGGGTCATTGTGAGGTCCGTCAGTGATGTAGTGGGGTATCGGGTCAAGAATTTCGCCAAGTGGTCACTGATGATCGTAAACTCCGATAGGCTCAAGTTGACCAGTGATGGCATGATTGCACCACACAACACCCCCCACAGCGAAGGGTTTGACCCCAAGTCCAACTGCAGAAGTTTCGGGAGCTCGAGAGTCGTGTCACGTGAGGGAGGTACATCCTCGATTAACGATCCTATAAACGAGATGGAGATGGCTGTGAGGTTTGGGTTCTCCGATATTGTGCGTATAACGTCCGAAAGGTGGCAAGTTCCAGGAATGGAGTGGAACGAAAATGTGCGGCAGTCGGTGAGGATCTGACAAGCTTCGCGGAATGAAAGGTTTATCCCCCTTATCTCCAGGTTTCGTGTTTCAGCGGCGTACAATAGTCCAAGCAGTGCGCGCGCAGAGATCCCCTCGGTAATTCGGAGTTGGTCGAGTTGAGAAATGTTGTTCTGAACCAATTTAATGATGCCCACAACGTTCGCTTGGGCGTCCAACGCACGAAGGGTTTCCCACTGGAGCCCTTGGAGGGATTGGGGTGTGAGATCGGGTATGCAGCCTTGAACGAACTTAAGGTTGAGGATCTGCCCTCCAGACCTTTGGATCCAGAGTCTGGCTTTCTTCGCTGGACGCCTCTTCGTCAAAACCAACGTGGACCAGAAGGAAGGATTAGCTGACACGACAGATCGCCACGCATTACAAACGCTGGCAAGAGTCGCCACGATTGCATGGTCCGAATCAACAAGGAGGGAGAAGATTTCGAGGGAGATTTCTACGGGAAGATTTCCGAAATGGTAGGTCGTGCGGGAGATGTGTCGTTTGATCGCGGCCGTGAAGTCGATAACTTCTTGTTTGAGGGCGAGTAGGGTTTCCCTGCGTGTCGTATCGCCTGCCTTGACGCGATCCAACGCGTAATCCACCATCTTCGCTGCACGTTCGGGCTTCTTCATTCGTAGGAACAGTCTTGCGCATCTTGCGTAGCCCTGCCACTGGTGTGGTGCGAGCTCGATGACTTTCCGTGCGTCCTCGAGAGCGGCTTTGAGATCTCCAAGCTTCTCATGTACAGCAGCGCGAGAGTCGAATAGCTGAGAAGCGGTCCCGCCTTTCGTTACAGACTGTAATAGTGCGATGAATTTTCTGAAGGAAGAGTGCGCAGGGGAATCATACTTCGTTGAAACATGCCAAAGCTTCCTTGTACTTCCCCGAGCGAAAACCAGATATACCGCGCTCGAAAGATGACTTCCACTCTGCCATGATCGATAGTTTGTTGTAGTTGTGGCGAGAGGTTAACCGGGCCGACCATCCCGCCGGGATCGATTAAGACCTCAGCTCGAAGCTGCTCGGCGTTCTTAGAACGTCGTTGAGACGTTGCTACATATTTTTTACACCCTATAATGGAAAAATACATTTGGATGTTCTGCTCTTCTAAACCTCTCTCGGGCATGCGCGGAAGTTGGTTCCCAAACCTACATAATCAATTCCCACCTCGTCGTCAGTTCAATCAACCAATCATGCACTCTCCCAGAAGAAATCTGGGTGAGATGGTAACCACAGACGGGTTCCTTTTCCGGGTGCTGCCACCTACCAGTGTCCATGCACCAGAAGAACTATGTGGCAAAACCCCATATTCCTCCGCATATACACCGCGCGTACCACAGCTTTTGCCATGCAATCCACCTGAGGGACAGCTGCCCCGCAACAACTGGAGGTTGTGGTCCTCTTATAGACCTACCCTCGCATCTGAAGCATATCCTCAATTCCTTCCCAGAAATTAATGCACTTCTCGTTACGACATCCCTGTCCTTTCCAGCACCAGCCGACGGAACGGTCATAGCTGGTCCCAAAGAAACTTTCGAGATACCGTCGACCAGGTCGGAGGCTTTAATGAAAAGACGTGGTTTATCGATGGCTCCCGCGGCCTCCAGTCGCTGGCCGAATGAAATCAGATTGCCACGCATCGCCGCCGTGGGTCGGCATGATGCCATGCTCTTCCGTAGTTCAGGAACTATGGGCTCAGATACGTCAGTTACCGACAAAATGAAAGTGCTTCAGCGTGGCAGTGACCTATTAAGCCCTGGATACCCTCGAACTGTTGGGCGATCAGGAGTTCGAGTTTGCCCAGGTCAATCCCGGAACGCTCCATCATATCGATCAGGACGTCGTCCGCCATTTGCAAAACCTCGCTTGTAAGGTGTCGCGAACTGAGGAATGTCCTGAAGGCTCTGAGATGAGGGAGAATGTTTCTCAATGTTCCACATCCAAGTGGATGGATGAGATGTAAGAGGATATTCGGGATCGGGGCAGGTTTGGGGGCTGCAGGGGTTGCTGAGTGACAAGGTCAGCTCGGTGACTGGGATGCGGGGAATTCACTCACATGGGGCTGAGCCAAAGAGGTCGTCATCATCATCGTCCCCGTCTGTTTTTACTCCCTCTGTGGTAGATGTTTGTTCGCCAAATAATACACATTCCTTCACCAACCGTTCCAAAAAATCCATGACCCAGTTCGTCAGACCAATGAGTTGCCAAACAGTATCTAGGCGGAGTGACAATGAACGAGCCATTGAAGTTGGCCGATATGGTAAGAAACAGAAGTGGGACTCACTTGGATCGTACACCTCGCCTTCCTTGCAATCCGCGAACGCCGCATGGTATGCCGATAAGGAACACATGTCATGTGCCGTCTGCCACATTGCATTGAGCTCTTCCAGCATCGGACCCTGCGCGTGCTTGGCCTTTGTCCTGTACATTTCTAGACAGATTCCAGAGAATTCCCTTAACCACGGCCCACGCGGGCCAAGAAACGCCGGTAGATCCACAGTGGAGTGCAGCACCTTGATGACGTATCCGAGCTTGACATTGGGCTTGGCCAGGATATGGATGATATCGGCAGGGGAAGTACGATTATAAATTGCGGAGGCGAGGTCAAGACTCAACGAGGGACTGGGTACACCGGGGTCTAGTTTTCTTGAGCCCATATATCCAGGGGCACTGCATAGTAAGCTTACCTGAGGAAATGGTAGGAATAGGGTGTAGTGATATCGATGACTGGACATCGTTGGATGAAGATGTGCAGCACAACAGAACACCATTAGGTGACATGCATCCATTGAGAGGCACTGGGAGCGTGTCAGCGCAGAGATTCGAGCGAATGGTAATAACGTACGGTCAACCCCGATGTTCTGGGTGGATACATAGATTCCGCATGACTCGTAATTTACGTCAGTGGACAGGTCTTTCCTTCGTGGATCGTTAGCGTTTGTGCATCACGGTAATGTAATCTACTCACAGGTCCAACATAATCAGTTGGCCGACGGGTATTTCCTTTCCCTTGACTTTCGGGGTCAACTGTGTGACAGCGGTGCCATGGTTTAAAACTGCAGCGAGAAGTCTGAGGTTATTCGCGGAAGGGATTACGAAAGCCAGCGGCCCGTCGTTGAAATGTCTCGAATTCTCTGGTCGAACCAACTAATAGCCGCCGTTAAGGTGATTACGTCGATAAACTAGCGGATTGCTCACCCATTGTACACCTTGTGGCGTCCTGTTCGCCGTTACGGTGTATACAGCCAACGTGCTCCTTGGTATTCCGGAGTCTGTGTTTCAATTAGAAAGAAATACACAGGTAGGGAATGGGAACTCTCACAATCCCCAAAGTCTACAAAGTTTACAGCGAGACGTGTCGGGAATTTTGGTATATCCGGAACCGGCTCTCCAGGAGCATGAGGGATCATAGGGAAGAACCGCATGCTCGAGACGCATGGGTCGTTGTGGTGGATAGACGAAATAGGTCTAGTCACCAAACCTAGAACGACAATGTTACCATTGATCGATGAGCAAACACCTTTCAATACACACCCATGTATAGATTTTCAAATCGCAAGGTCAGTTCGAAACACTCTATCGTCGGGTCTTCTCCCCACATTTCTCGCTCATTCGAAGGTCCCGCCTCATTCGCACTGTCAGGCATATTAAGAGCAAAATCCACGTCAAGACCTTCGATGTCGGCAGCTGTCGAAGGTGGCACCAGTGCCGTCCGGACCGCAACAAGTACAGTTGGAGCTGTATAGAGGAGAGTCAGTTTTTGACCTGGCGCCAAGACAATGAGAGCTCACCATCGTACACGACGCCGATCGCGGCAGTGACGCATAGCTTTGTTCCACCTTCGGACATGTGAGGAGCAAGTGGGACTGGGGGCTGAAGCTCGTGGCAGGGGGCACCGTGAGTCAGGGCGGCTCGTAGGAAACTAAAGTTTATGTGACGCGCTCGCAGGTACCACATTTCAACATGAAGGCTTTGGGTCACAATCACCAGAACGGGGAAAGAGACAGGGAAGTTGGGGCCTTTGGTCGGTAGACGATATGGAGGAACGGTAGCATTGGCTCTCCACTGGATTCCTCAGTGAGCAGGCAGAACGAGGGCAGTTCGGGGAATGGCTCAACACACCTCTCTGTCACTGCTGGTCCAGGCTGCAGCGACGACACCGGCATTCCAGGGGTACCCTGAAGCCGTCGGATGCTCCCTAGGGATCCAGTTGTCTGCCTCGAAGGTCCTGGCCCATATGCACCCCATGCCATCAACATCGGTACCAGGGAAGAACGCAAAAAGCCACATGTTATCATTCGAAATCGTGATTATCGTTGGGGGGTTGTAGGAATTAACGGCCTGAGCAATGACCTTTGGCAGAGGAAGTTCGAAAGACTTGAGAGAGGGGAACTGCCGTCCAACGACGCATGGTTTCGTAGGATGTGCTGTGAATATTGTTGACAATCCAGACCAGGCAACTGGTCTACATCGCATTCAGCCACAAGGGTACGTCCATGAACGCATTGACACACCTTTGGGACCGTTCACCTAGTGGCAAATACTGCCACCAGCCCATTTCAAGGTCCCTGCCCTTTCCCTTAGAGCCTATGGTGACCGTCATCGCGTACGGTGGAACGGGGTGGTTGTGGGTGAAAACAATCAAGAAGCCGGGATGGCAACTCCAGGTTGATCTCTTTTGTTCGTTGACGTCAACATGCTCACACAAAAACAAGGCTCAAAAGTCATCAACAATATCAAGACAGAGGTTGTTCTGCAGCCATTTGCAGATAGAATCCTCATCCTTATCACCCAGCTGGGCAAAGTGGGAAATCTTGTGCGATTGCGAAAACTATCGAACTAAAAAAACGATACTGATCCGTGTGCAAAGATACAAGCATCCATACCGCAGACGGCAGCTTTGCTGGGACAGCCATCTCCAGATGAAGAGGAGCCTAACGCTTCTGCATTACCTACCCCTCCACCATCGATACAGTTGACACCACTGCTTGGAAGTGCACCCACGGATCATCTGCGAACGCTATATGCGTTATACGCGTCGCAAGTCGCCACAATACTTTGGATCGCGGAGGCGGGTGGGCTGACGGATGAGCGTCGACGCAGTGTGGTGATTGGACTCGCACTGAAGAGATCAGGGGAAGAGGGGGGCCAAGGGTTGTCTGTGACGGAGAGAGAAACGTTTCATCAAGTAATGGGCATGGTTAAAGATCTGGTTAAAGGCTGATTGTAATGAGAGGTTGCGTTGGCTAACGACCTTCGGCTTTCGGACATCTGACGGACCTATTGCTTGCCCTCCTCCGGAGACAAACCAGTCCAGTCAACATTGGCCTCGAGGCTTTCGAGTTGCTGATGCCTCCGGACCTTGTACTGAGCCCATTTCCACTGGACGAGAGGTCGGAGTCTCTCCTCTGGTGCGAATCCAGTCCTGGGGTGGTTTTCGGCCAGGTAGTAGGCGAAAACACCAGTAAATACGGCCAATAAGGGGTCGAGAGACCTGCAGCGGTCTAGGTTAGAGCATAAAAAATCGAGAGGGGGGATGCGTACCGAGAGAGCAGAGCGGGCATTCGTGGCGACGTCGGGGACGCAATCGAAGCGTGCAGTCAGCGTGCAGTCCCGACCCGGACAATTTTTGGAGGCGGGTCAGTTGCCGCCGGTTCGCTGGCAGACTTTGAATCGGATTCTCCTTGACTTTTCCCTTCGTGTGCTCATCCCATAACTATGCAGCCCGCCCAACTCGACCGCCAGCTACGTCCTATCTACGGTGAGCATTCCATCACCCGCCTCCTGCTCATCACCTCACTAGGCGCGTTTGCCTCCGTGCTCCCCAGACGCTATCGATTCCGGATCGAACAAGACCGCGATCTTAGCGTGCAATAAACTGCTCAAAAAGATTCCGAACAACAACCTCGTCAAGGTGACTGGGTCCTCATCTTAGGATTAGGCATTGCCTCTGATATGCAACAGGCGCTCAAAGCACTCGCCCTTGTCCGGACCCAAAAAGTTGAGGAATCACTCGTCCTTTGCGACGAAGTCCTGGCGTCGAAAACAACGGATGATGCCACGTTATCTGCGATGATGCACGTCCTTCGTGGACTGGGAAGGCGTCAGTATACGTGGATGCTCAACTATTCCCCAATGCTTACACGAACTGTGGACAGACAACGACATGATCACCATGTTCGAGGAAGCTTATAAAAAACAGCCTCATCACGAAGAGCTGGGTGTCCAGACATTCTTTGCGATCGTGCGGACAGGAAACTGGAAGGCGGCTCAGCAGGTCTGGCCCGTGGTTAGCGCAAACTCCGTCTCTGACCGAAAATGTGCAGCTTGCCATGAAAATGCATAAACAATTTCAAGATGATCGCTACATCTACTGGAGCGTCATCAGTGCTGTGCTCCAGGTGCGTTTATAACCTAAACATACCGCATACATCCTTGTGATACGTTTCCCAAAGGCCAGAGATCCGTCTACTCCGGCATCTATGCATCCCATACTCTTCAAACTCTCGCATCGACTGCTTTCATCGGCGATTGTACCTTCCCACCTTTCCGCGGATCGTTTCTGCCTGCACCTTAGCATCCTGAAGGAACTGGAACTCTGGGACGACGCACACCAGTTGTTGATAACCGCCCCTGGTAGAGCGATATGTGAAACCAGTTTGATTGTGGATGAAATCAGGAGGGAAGTTTGGAAACACAAGGGCCTGTGGGAGGAGGAGAGACAGATAGCTCAGCGGCGGATAACTGAAAAAGGGTGAGGGTACATTCCCCCCGCTTCGTTCCGCTCGTTAATTGGATACAGAGACCGCAATTGGCTAGAGTTCTTGGCTGTTCTAGACGCTACGTTCTCTGCGGAAGGAGACACCGCCGAACACGTCGAGGCGACAAGAAAATTCTTTACTGGAATCGCCGAACACGATGGACTGAGGGATCGCTCTGGTCCTCTAGCCCTATTGGAACTGGAGAAGCGGGCAAAGGAACGTTCTATATCAAAGGGTATTTCCAAAAAAAAAATGTCCCAACCCTTTATCTGCGCTCACTGTGTTTTTCAAGACCCAAAGGTTCCGGAGGACTACCTGAAGTCGTACTTTGATCAGTTTGGTGACAAAGCTTGTTGTTTCGAGGACCTGAAACCATATATCGTGTTGGACGACGAGATTCTTGCGGAATGGAACTCATACCTCAGGCAAACACCAATAGCGACGGTGAAGCAACTTGCTTGCTGCCGTTTATCCCAAACTCAACTCGTTGTGGCATAGGAAACCCACAAAGACCTTCAGCGGACAATAAACGTGCTCAAGCTGTTACGTCACAATATCCCTGAAGCTCAAGTCACCGAGGAATCCGAAATTGCCCGGGCAGATAAATGCCTCGAACTCTACTTCGAGGGCCTCAAACTTGGGAAAGACCTCCCCAAGACCGAGCTTCAACCCGCTGACGATCTCATCATTCTTTACGCTCACATGTTGGTCAACGCGTGGAGGATGTCCAATGACGAATTGCACCTATACCAGGCCACTGTTGCCCTAGAAGTCGCACTGACCCATAGCCAACAGGCATACCAGATCCGGTTGGCCTTGATCAGGATATACCACCTGCTTGGTATGTTTTCCTGTGAGTACTCTGATGGTTGGCTCATTCGGAAACCAGGTGCCGCCTCGTCTGCGCTGGAGCACTACCGCGGATTGAAATTGAAGCAAATCCAGCACGACACCTTGTCACATCTGATCCTGTCGCGGGCTAGCACCTTTTCTCTGGTCGCTACCGGTGACTTGACTTACTCCAGCGAGTGTGGGGAGTCAAGCCAGATCTATGTCGCAAATTCATCCGAGGTATGTATCAACGTAATCATGTTCACGAATAGAGATCCATATTCCCTGTAGACCTCTGAATACGTTGTTCGCGCCTTCAGTGCGGAAAAGTACTCACAAGTAGGTTTATCACGAAATAATTCTCCCGCCAACGCTAACTTGATTTTGTAGATTCCGGAGTTCATTGAATTCGAGGACAGGCTGGAGAACTCTCTCCAAAGAGATCTAGCCAAGATGGAGCACGTGCGGATGCGAGTCTTCCACGAGCCAGTCAACACGGATCTCACGGACATGGAGCTCATCGAGCTCAAGTTCATCTTCGCGCGGCGTGAGTCCATCCGTTGTACATTTCATACGGTGTTGTTTGAGGTTCTTTTCTAGTACACCACGACAACCGCGATTACGAAATCTTCGCCAACTACCAACCCCGATATGGGTCATCATTCAATGAACAAACAACTCTGTTCGGGCAAGAACCTGGAGTGTGTGTTCATTGCACGTCACCAAACAATCTACTGACCAAAAGACATCGATCAGTTGGGGTGGTTGCATACCTTCCTGAAGATTTACATCCGTGCCTTCCAGCAAGCCAGCGACCTGGACGACGCCGTTGAAGAAAAACTTCTGGTTGGTGACCGACCTAAGCAGACGAATGATCCTGGTCGTCCTCTCAACGAACGTCTGGTCCAGAGGAACGAGACCGAGGAGGAAAATGTGGGTCATCATTGTCTAGGTTTCCGATTCTGGCTGACAGCAATGACTCGTAGCTCACATCACACGAGAGACTGTTCTTTGAATTCACCTCCGCCATCGCTGAATGGCTGGAACCATTCCACAATCACATTCGACCTTCGCCCGCTACCGTGCTCGCCGATGCCATGAAGCAGAATGAGCTCAAGACCGGAAAGCCCCTCCGTGGTATTGAACTCCCTGTCGAGAACGGCTTGACCGAGCAGAAGGAGCCACCACAGGTTGCGCCTCCTCCAGAAATTGTGATGACTTTCTTTGATGGTGCGGAGTGACCAACTCGAACCAACTCGCGGGTCGCCTGATCCCCCTTCTAGATATGCAGGCGAGGCTTGCGGCTGCACTCCAGAACGACTCGTTGCCCCCTGAGCTGCTTCAAATAGTCGCTTTGACCCAGGAGGCCCTGATCCTGTTTAATGTAGAGACGACGCGTTTCAAGACCTCATCCGTTGTCAAAGTCCACAAACTCTCGGCTGTGCGTCGTTCACTGTGCGCCGAGGAAGAAAAACTGATGTTCGCTGTTTCAGTTGGCGCAAAACTTCAAGGAGATCAAGGCGAAGGGTGTCGCTGTCGTCCAATCGATGTCTGCAGATATCGCCAAGAAAGCTCAAGAAGTTGGAAACGACGAGAGCAAGCAGGAGTTTATTGATGCCTGCGAACCTTTGAAGGATATTCCTCAGGTACGTTGATTTGACCCATCCACGTTCCTCTCCTGCTTACTGTCTCTTCCTCAGATCGGGTCAAAGGTCATCGCCTCAGAAGCTGCCAAATTCACAGAATCTCGTAAAAAGGTTTTGGAGGGAATTGCAAAGGGAATGCTCAAAATCGCTATCACTCATGCATAAAAAGTGCGCGGGAACCGTGAGGACCGTGCTGGCAACACTTAAATCATGTCTGCGACAATGCTTTGTACGGGCTGTACGGTATACAAAGGATGGATACTGGTAGGAACCTTATAATAATACACAACCACCACTTTTTTCTGCACTGGCACCGTGCCATGATGGCTCTTGAAACAATCATCAGTTGGTGGTCGCGTGACGTAACGCGACACGCTCACTCATTTACCGTCACGACCTCAATCTGCTCCCTCTGGCCAGAACATGAGTCAACGTGGCAACATCCTCTGCTCTCCATAGAAACCGCGCTGACGACGCGATTTTCAGACGACTTTGCAGGTGGATATGTACAAGGATCGCCTCTTGGAGAGAATAGCCCGGGGACCGTAAAGGTAAAGACCCCTATTCCAACGGCGAAAGGCTAATATTCATGGTCGCGCACCAGAAATCTACCTCGCACTCCTTGAGGCCAGTAACGATTAAACAATTGTTGGCTTCAACACAAGCGCATGGAGACGCAGAATGGATGCTTGACGACTGTGAAATCAATCATGTGAGCCCCGGTCTCTGGTATGTGGCAACGGGAAGTGATTAATCGCTTTCGAGTGAATCAGGTTACAGCCGTTGCCCATGTCTTGAGTGTCCAGATGAATCCTACGAATAATGTATACGAACTCGGGGACGGAACTGGGCGGATCGAAGCTCGGCACTGGGTGGATGCTTCGACAGAGAGCGAAGAGGGAAAGACTAACGGTGTAACGTGAGTTTATACCTGCAACTCCCCCAGACTTTGGCTAATTAAAGGTCTAGGGACCGCATGTACGCGAGAGTTACTGGGACGCTCAAACAGTTCGGGACCAAGAAATATCTCAATCTAGCGCACATCCAACCAGTGACAGATCCTCACGAACTATTTTTCCACCTATTCGAGGCTGGCTATGTCACAATGGTGTATTCTCGCGGACTTGTACGTTCATTTCTCGAACCTGTTCATCCCAGTAACTGAGTACTACTTAGCCTCGCGGCAGTGGCGGTGGTGGCAGTGAGCCCATGCAGGGGGTAACATTCGGCGGTAGTCAATCCGCGTACTCCCATCAGAATCAGGGATCCGGCGATCAGTACTCGCATATGAACGACCTTGAACGTAGTATCATAGAGTTCCTACGCTCTCATCGAGTAGGCGACGGCGTCCACGTCGCCGCCATCGGGAGGGCGGTCAAAGCGGACCCCCCTATGGTCAGGTCTGTGTTATCTTTACTTCCAGTTGTTCTGGGTCTTAACTGACGCGACTGTTTGTCCAGCGACACGCTCGATAAACTTGTGGAGAGCGGAGACGTGTACATCACCTCCGATAACCACTATGCTGCCATCTAGATAAAAGTACTATCTTAACCTCGCCTGTAATATCACTAGGGTCATTTTATTTGTTTCTTCCTTGCTTTGTCCTCTCATCATCTACCTGGGGCACGATTCCCATAATCGGGCGCCACTCATTAAAGTTGATCATGGACGACTCCTTCGACGACGCTGACGCCACTCAGGACCTCCCGTGAGCCCAAGCCACTCGATTAACCCCCAGCTTCCTCAAGGTTCTTGTAGGCAGCCAAATGAGCGAACCCGTGCGGTTCGACCAGTGACGATCCGGCAGTTGAGCCAAACCCAGATCAAGGAGGCCGAGCTGATCATGAGGGCCGAACCTCGATACAGCTTGAACGGCAAAGATTTCGCCTTTGTAAATCCCGTTTTCCCGCCTGTAAGTAACGTTTCCGACGGTGTTGATCTCGTCCTCGCAGGCCACATTCGTCGGGAACATCGTCGATATTGTGCTTTCGGGCGAAACCACTCGGACTATCCGGATCGAGGATGGGACGGGAACGATAACATCGACGCATACGATCAAGAGAGAAGAAGAGGTGGAGAACCCGCCGAAGTGGAGGTGGCTGTTCCCCATTCATCGGAAACCCGTCGGGTTATTGTGCTGACACAAATATCCTACAGAATCGGCACCTATGCACGAGTATTTGGTGTGCCCCGCAAGTTCAAGGAGGCGATGATGTTCGCCATATATTTTATCAGACCAGTCGAGGATCCCCATGAAGTGTTCTTTCATCTTATGGAGGCCATGGTGGTGACTTTGCAACATTCTCGGGGTCGACCACCGGTATGTACTCGGCTCATTGTCGGCCGTCTCATTCACCTCAATATTCGCGTGTGCCACAGCCAAGGCTTTACGAGTCGCGGTTTGCGGAGGCGACGGGTCCCGCCCTTCCTCCGTCTCCTGCCCGATCAGGTCTAACTGTACCTACGCGACCATTGGCTCCCAACCCTCCGCCGTTACAAGTTCAACCGCCGCCAATTGCATCCACTTCGCGGGTTGATGATGAACCCCCTGAGGATGCAGAGGATTCCGTTGAACAGGATCCTTTAGGTACGGGTGACGTGGGGACAGCTGCCATTCACGATACAAGCGACGACGGCGGATCAACGGAGTATTACACTGACCCACCGCCAGGTTCTCCTCTCGAACGTTCTCCTTCCCCAGCCCCAATGCACCCTTTTGCAAGGAACCACTCCTTCGAAGGTCACTTAGATCGTGGAGAGGGCCCCTCCTCACAATTGTCACAATATACGCAACGGCCTAACGCCCGACCCGACGACGAAGAAAGCGAGGACGGGTGGACTCCCAAAGGGAAGTCTAAGTCGCGGAGGAGGGACTATGCTGTTCCAGAGTCCCCGACGCCGGGCTCGGACCCCGAGCTGGAAGACCTTCGCTCAGAATTCTCGTCCGATATTTTGCCCTTTACTCCTCCACGGAAGTTGAAGCCGGACCCGTATGCGGGATGGAGTCCTGCAAAGCGAAAGATCATGGTTCTCTTTGGGTCGAAAACCCCAGGAGAGGAGGTGAATGTCAGGAGGTCTATGGGGGAGGGAACGCCCAAGTTGGAGATGAGGTAAGATTTCCGTACGCCACAGGGGCAGGCACGGTTTACTCTAACCGGTCACGTCAGGAATGCCATAAGGGAACTGGTGAAGGGGGGGGAGATTGAGACAGCTGACGGGATCAGCTATAGGCTAACAGATAAGGGGCCCAAATATCCAAGGTTCTGAGTGACTCTAAACGTCGCGGAGGCACTCGTTGTGTATACTTTAGCACTCTAATCATTTGTTTCACGAGCGCGTGTGATTTGTTTTATTTATTTAAAACATGCCGGTCCCCGCACTTTGAGACCCCTAACCCCGATCGAGTCGGAATTTCGACCACATTGACCCGCGACCAAAGCACTGCTGGTAGTTTCCTGTGCGAGACTCGAGGGGAGCACAGGCCGTCGTTTCATTCACCGCAAAATATGATTTCGCAGTGTGTAGATCGGTGACCTGGGCGAGCGTTCTGATCTATCAACTGCTAATCAGGAAGCTTCGGAGGCTGTGTCACCGGTAAGTGGGGTGTATGTGGGTTTCGCATCTGTCTCAGACCATATAGATTATATCCCCGACCCGACCGCCCAGACCGCACAAGAGCTGGGTAAATACGCATCCACAGTCGACAACCCTTCTTTCTCCACGACTCCGACCACGAAGTATGTCGACTCTACGGTCGCTCAACCCCTGCTTCGGACTCTCGAGGAGAACGGGCGCGATCGCAGTTTCGGGTTTTATAGTAGTAGCTTCGTCTGTTTTCGTGGTCTTGTGTTTCTCCCAGCTAAGCGGTAAGTGCGCGGTCTTATGTTCCTGCGATGACTCTTTCTTTTCTGATCGAACGGGCCGTGGACAGCTGGAATTAGGTTACGAGGTGGTGCCCAGGCGGGATTCGCCATCGCGAGCATAGTGCAGGTGGTTCTGGTTGCCTTGGCTTCTATGATGTACGTCCGCCACTTGACTCGACGAGTGGGCGTCGGGAGTTTACCTTTGTTCTCTCAAGCATCTTCGCCTCGTGGAAGGAGAACACCCGGCTGATCCGTTTCAGTGCATACTTGACCGTCACCCATCTTGCCGCCAATCTGATCGTGCTTGCGTTTCTGTTGGTCGCAGTGGTATCCATCGGGCCGTGTATGCCTGGCCGACCGCGGTGCCCGAAACTTGTCCTCCCAAAGTCCGCATGGTACATCCTTTCTGCCATCATTCTCTCCGCGCAACTTTGTGAGTCCAACAACCATCCAGTGCGAATACGCTGTGCTAATCGTGGCGACCTTGTCGCAGATCTATCTCTTGTTGTTCTCAGTTATCTCTTTTATCTGCAAGATCATTCACGGCGGGCATACATTCCCGAGATCTCCTCACGAAGCCTCTCGACGCCTCCTTCTCAGAAACCGGACCACAAATATCTGTTATCGAACCCGGAAGGTTACTCTACCGTCGAGTTGGGCCCGGTCGAGTCTAGGACGACCACCCGTTCCCTCTCGATGCCCGAATCAGAGACCGCGTATGGTGGGGGGATGAGAACGTACGAGGAGGCGGTGGAGAATGAGAAGGAGCGGTTGCGTCGAGAGATGGAAAACGAAGAAAACCAAGTCAACATATCGTTCCCGATTCCTTCATCATCTGAAGCACCGATACTACTTACACCGCTTGGACTGCAATGGCGAGACGGGGACCTTCCTCCCTATGCTTCGTGATAGGCTATTATTATTTCTGCGGATTTATGGGGGGTCGACTGCCCCATGTTCGGTACAATAATTCATGTGTATTTATAATTTCTGGCCTGGATACCACCACTGGTTGAGGTGTATGCCTGTATACTAATACCGCCGCCTGTCACTCATGTGATCAGCCCCTCGTTATCTTTCACCTCATGCTCGGGTGAAGTCGAAACGCAGGATCCATTCTCCCATTGATATACGGGACGCGATTACGAGCTTGATCTTATATGTAAGGGAGCCAGAAGCTTTCGAATTCTGATTTTCACTGATTTACTGGTAGGGATCTATCGCGTGCGTTTGCGGCCTGGGGTCTATGCTCCTTTTGAGTGACCGTCCGAAAAACCTGCGGATGACTCTTATTCAGGTGGAGGCCCCCGACATAGTACGTAGCTGATAGCTGAGGCAGGTCGAATGGAGGGTAGGTAGGCGTGACAGTGGCGGTTGTTTTGGCGGTGCTACTTGGTGGCGGGCATCAACCCTTTCATGCTGAGTCGATTGCCAGCTGGTCATCATGGGGTTGGCGGGCTTCCAGGGCGACCCCCTGCCCGAAGGAATGGGCCGAGCTCCGGAACGACCCCACTCGCCATGCTGACTCTCCGCTTCCGCGGAGGGAAATTCGCCGCTGAACCGGCTCGCTAATCCCCTGTTCAATTTAGGGATTATCAAACGTACGCGGGAAATGCTACGTAACCAACAGCGTCCGAAGAGCGCCCTGAAAGCCTGGGGCAGCCATCTCGTCGGGGAGACCGACCGGGAGCAAATACTGCTGACACGACACACCACACGCTCCTTCGGGTAGACTTTTTACGTTCACCAATTGGCTCGGCGGTGCGTTCGCGGAGCTTGTGTTGCAATCGGGGGGGATGGAGTGGGTGGTATCAGTCACAGAACTTCTTGGTCGCGCAGCCTGCACGCTGCGTTCAGGGCGAAACACGACAGGCTAAACACACGTCCGTGCGTCTAAATTTTACAGGGGGGCGGGAGGACCGCGCCGACTGGAACAACCAACCCAAAAATGGAGATTCTGATTACGATTGGTCGCGCTTGTGGGTGACTTGGAAGCACAGCGCGGCAAGTGTGGCTTGGATTGTCCTGGTTATTGCGAAATCCGAAACGCTGCCATAATATTGCTGGTGCGTTCTCGTACCCAATATTGGATGCTCCGTCACCTCTCCCCCGTCACGACATCATTCAGTCGCCTGCGACGGTCACACCTTCATGTGGCTGTCCTGCTGATATAAAACGACATGCGAACTTGTCGTGAAGCCGGATTTCGCCTTTTTCCCTTCCAACCCCGCACGGTGTGGCAGGCTATCCTCGACCAGCTCGCTGTTGGTCCATTCCCCTGGATATCGTCATGGCTCACGAGGTTACTGGTTCTTACTGCCCCTCGCCCGACCCTTACGCCCTGGGTTCTCTGTCGAGCTCTCGTCCTGCTTCCACGGAATCAAAAGCAACGAACGCCAGCGCCTGCTTTTTCGAGGTGCCTCACGCCAACCAGAACGATGATTTAATGGTTTGCCCCTTCATTATCGTCCCCAACGGGACCGCGACACGGCGAACGTACTGATCCCTGATGTCATGTCGTTTAGCAAACTGTATGCTACGTTTACGAAGAGACGAAATGCGCGCCAATCCACTATATGGTATGATACGGCTCCTCGTCGGAAGCGAAAAGCGGTTGTCTTATCTGAGCCATCTACCCGTCTAGTTCGACATCGTCACTCCTCCGCCGAGTCGTGTTGGAACGCCTGTGCCCGAACGGACCGCAACGCCCTTTCTTGACGAACGGGGCCCCAAAATTCAGTTGGTCCTGAACCGCAGAGCATCTCTGCAATACGTGAGTTTACCCCCGCGTTTTCTCATTTTCGGGTCATTCTAAACTCCCCCCTGCCCTCGCAGGTAAAGTCACGCCCGGCACCGTGGTTGCGGAAACTGAGGCGAGCAACGATCGTAGCGTTTTCGAAACAGAAGGATGCGGAACCAGATCGCTTGACGAGAAGCATGAACTGAGTTTCGTGTCATCCTCTGCTTCTTTTTCTTCAGCTTTCGTTTGTCAAATTGCTTTCGTTCTCCGTTTTACATAAACGCGCGCCCTCCTCGTGGCTGTATCATCCGTTATCTTATTCATGCATCCTTTCTCCTTCGTTAATCTTTGCATCTCGTTCGTAGCAGGTCTCTAGATGACACGTTCTGGTCGCGTTCCTCCCCACTTGATGTAAGAACAGAAGTTTGGTAATTCGCAAACGCTGTGCATTTCGCGTTCTTTCGCTGTGAATGAGCCAAGGAAACTGTCTCGGATCCGTTACCGTTGATCGCTTGGGGCTTCAGCGTGTTCGGAAGTGGAGCGGCGTCAGTTGTTCCTCTCCGTAGTGGACCTGGAGTCGCCTCCGTCATTCATTGATAAAATTAAAAATTTAACCGGCCTCATGGGTGATTCAAAAGTCGAAGGCAACAGTACAGGGGCGGGGTGTCCATCCACCGGGATTCTCCCGGCAGCGGGAGTAACCACGGTCTTCTGGCCCCGGAACTCCATTGTTCGCGCCCTTTGAGGCTAGTTTCAGTAAGGGAAATCCCGGATTCACCGTTGGTGAATGAGTCGGAGCGAGAGTGCCGAATCCCTCTTGGCAGACCACACAACCCCAACGAAAGATGGGAAAAACGGTGACTCGCTTGAAGGATGGGGAACTGCGCTGTCGTATGTAAAGTGAGGGACATCGATGACCTCCGTTGTCGGAGAACCGTGGCAAGTGTCCCCCCCTTAGACTCGTCACGCCTACGTCCACGTCGTGGGAATGGGATTTTCGGATGCCTATACGCGAGCTCAGGGCGGCCTCAGGCAACGATCAGACCGGGCAAACAGATCATGAATCGACGACTGGCCATTGTTCGGTCGCGCGTTAATCGGTAGTATGGGGTTCTCGCGTTCTGATCATCCCGCCCCTCAGGCTGCTATTGTGTCGACTCCCAGTCTGGGTTACATATTGCCCGAACAAATGTAGACTGTTTCTGTAGCGAGGGGAGAACCGTTTTGCCTGGATGATGTGATGTCATCTCTGCTGTAATCTGTGATGTTGTTCCAGACGGTGTCGCGTCCGAACAAGCAGAACTAACTTATCTTCTCCTGGGAGGCTCACCGCGACCGTGGCGCTGCTTCATGCCGGCGAGTGGGCGTCGCCGGTTCTGCGTCTAGTTTCGTTCGATCAAAGGACCAGGGCGCAGCAAGCGATCACGGTTCCCGGCTTCAAGGCTCCCATTCGAGAACGAACAATGCGAAAGGGCCCCAAAATTCCGCCGATAATCTC
>Ga0307515_10003834_pt1 | contig 31444 bp, 13 predicted proteins | sample 17_EM_MG_FD_194513 | JGI IMG/M metagenome (GOLD analysis project Ga0307515, IMG submission 194513) | Populus trichocarpa ectomycorrhiza microbial communities from riparian zone in the Pacific Northwest, United States - 17_EM | ecosystem: Host-associated > Plants > Roots > Unclassified | place...
CCTCTTTCCCCATGTATTTGCCTATAAATATAGGGGAAAAGAGAGCAGAAAAAAGGAGGGGGGGTTTGGAAGGACCGAAAGAAAAAAAAAAGAAAAAGAAAAACATGGGAGGTTTACAGAAAAAAAAAACAGAGGGGGAATTGTTTTGAGATTTGAGGGGCACGATCAGAACAGAAGAGGAAAGGAAGGAAAGAAAGAAAAAAAATAAAGACGAACAAAGTATGGAGAAAAAAAAAGAAGCAGACGAAGGAGGAGGAAAACCAGAGGCTGGTGCCTCTGCACAAGGAAGAAGAAAACAACTGCAGTAGCACCGCCGAGGATCGCAGCCCAGCAGCCTAGAGCCGCAAGCGCCTCCGTTAACCACCGCTAGGTCAGCTGCCCCTCTCCCTTTCTCCTCCTCCTTCTCCTCCTTCTCTTTCGGCCTCATGACCTCCACTTTTCACGTTGCATGTGAACAGTGGACAACATCTCAACTGTTTACGGGGCCCGGCCCTACCCAAAATGACTGGCCGGGTCTGGCCCAGTCCAAATTTTTTTTTTCAAAAATTTCTTTTTTTGAAAAATTATAAATTTTCCGTGTATTTTTCTACTAAATTTTGCTTAATATTAGTTTGTATTTTTACATCGTAAAAATACAAATCTGGTATTAAAATACCCGGTTTTCGTCAAAACATAATTTGTTTTTGTTTCATGCATACGGCCAAGTCTCTCAAAGTTAAAATCATATTGTATTATCATACAACAAAGAAAACTTCAAAAAATATGTTTTTGCATGGATTTTGGATTTAATAACCAGTTTATTAAAGTCACGAGAATTTGGCCAATATTTCAAAAATTCCAAAAAAAATATTTTGTTTTATTTTAGTATCAGAGACTATGAATTTATACGTAAAACGTATTCCCGATATTAAAAAGGTTTTTCTTTTGATGACATAGAACAATTAGGTTTTTACTCGATAAGATAAGGATCTCCTTACAAAGAATGACTTTTCTTGAACCGTAGACAGACCGACAATTAGAAACCACAACAAGATCTTAGATTTTATTAGACAACAAAACAATGCAATTTACCTTAGGTAGGACATAGTTGGGGTGCTAATATCTTCCCTTTACGCAACCAGTCTCCATACCCGATCTTTGAAACCAGTTAGGGTTCCTAGTGATCAGAATACTAGGTGGCGACTCCCATTCAAAATTTTCACTGATAAAAGATAAGAATTCCTTGTCTCCTTATTTTTGCCAGATAGACTTATACATTTTACCTGAGGGTGGACGATTCGCCGCGACGCCGCACACGTGTGACAACCCTAAAGATAAATTTTGATTCAACATTCCCACCACCATAAAATCTTCCTAGTAATCTTTTTTTTAGCTTTCCCTCCACCAAAGCATCATCAAATTAACATATAAATAAACCAATTTAGCAACAAATCAAACATTCAAATGGGATTAAAACATAAAATACCAAACCTAAATGAACATCAAACAAAACAATCCTAAAATTCAAATACCTTTACCTCTACATTTCCTTACCAACCAAACAAAACCTATATTTTACAAAAAAAAACATCGTTTTACAATTCTAACACTGACCCATTATTAGTTGGTACTAGAGAAAGACTGTAAAATCAGGTTATATCCTTTTATTTTTTAGTGTCCATGTTATTTCATTCTTGTCGTCATCTAGAATCTAGTTGCGGTAAAACTTATAAAAAAAAACTTGATTATTTATGATATGACTGCTTACAACTTAAAAAATGGGACCAAAATCATAAAATCAGGTTAATATATCTTCCAAAAGCGAGTCAACATCTAAGAAAGGTAATGATTCAAGGTCGAATCATTTTGAGGAGAGATGAAATGATGTGAATTAGAGAGTATCATTAAAGGATCCATTACATGTGCCAATTGGGCCTATTACAAGATCAAAAGCTAAGAATGTTAAAGAGTCGCTCAATGGGCTAATTAATGATACTTAGGTCTTCTTTCCTATAAGACTTGCAGATTCAACTTATTTCTTACTTACTTGCGAATTAGGCTTATTTCCTAAATGTGTAGTTTTATATTAACAAGAATAATTTTCTATACGAATGTTGGATTAGGTTGAAATTTTTCCAAAAGTACACAGTTAACATTTTTGGTCAATCAACATCGAAAAAGCCTTGCAATAAGGTTTTAGACGCTACTCTGCAGGAATTACATTAGTTTCATTGTTGATTTAAGATTCTTTTCTTGTTTTATATAAATTTTTTTATTATTTTTCTAGCATTGTTAAGGATATTTTATGTAACAACCCTGCTTTTTCAAAGCCAAAATCAATGGTGATTTTTTTTTTGTCATCAGGTTATTAATGCTTTCACAATATCATTTTGTGAATTTATAAATACGTTCCATTCATTTGTAAGGCACAACCCACATAGGGTAATGTAAATCAACACCCCATAAATAATGACAATACACCTTCTTGCAACGGTATTCAGGGGTTTATCGTAATAGAGTTTATTTCTTAGTGTAGTACAATACTCAAGTGATTTCACCATACAACATCCTTAAAAAAAGAATACCACATACATGAATTCATAACATCATGTTTACATGTCCATACATTCACATCAGTGTTTCATTACAACTATTGATACCCATCATTCTAAAAGTGTTGAATGGTAACTATACAACTAGTACATCCATTCCTACAAAATATATAACGCCGACAACAAGCGAATATAGTTCTTTTCAAAAGGTGAGTCATGGAACAAATTTCCTTACGCACCTTGTTGGTGTGACGTCTCTGTTACAACACAAGATAATTTCAAGCGTTATAAGTAATTTAAAAACATAGAAATGGATAATTAAAGGAATATTAATGTTACTTTTCATTTATGGCCCAAAAGAGTACATTTATTTCATTTCTCCTTACATAATACCACCCTTAATAAATTGTTTATTACCGAGGTTAATTACAATAATCAAACTCGGTCATCCATCTCAAATATTGTTAACCAAAACTATCTCTTAAATTTAAATCGGTCATCACTCCAGGATGCCCTTAGCTGAAGTTAGTCGGCAAATGCAACTCGGTCATCCTTCTAGGATGCCATTAGCCGAAACTAATCATTAAACGCAACTCGATTATCATTCTAGGATACCATTAGCCGAAGCTAATCAACAATCATAACTTGACCATCTGTCTCAGATGCAATTAACCGAAGCTAATCATTAAACACAACCCAGTCATCCTTCTAAGATGCCTTTAGCCAAAGCTAATTAACAATCATAACTCGGCCATCCATCTCGGATGCTATTTGCCGAACCTAATCATCAAACACAACCTGGTTATCTTTCTAGGATGCCATTAGCCGAAGCTAATCAACAATCATAACCCGACCGTCTATCTTAGATGCTATTAGCCGAAACTAATCATTAAACACAACCCGATCATCCTTTTAAGATGTCATCAGCCGAAGCTAATCAACAATCATAATCCGGCCATGAGTCTCGGATGCCATTAACCGAAGCTAATCGTCAACCAATGAGACGTTTCATAAGCGGTTTATGAAATCACTATAATGTGATAATATATCCTTTATAATGCACATTCAGAAGATTCATAACAATTTGATATTCACTATAATATAATAGAAGACCCTTTGTAATACTCGTATAGACATTTCATAATAGTTTAACGTTTAGTATAACACAACAATAGATCCTTTTTTAATACTCAAACAAGCATTCCATAATAATTTAGCATTCTACATAACACAACATTAAATCATTCGCAATACTCATACAAACATTAATGACAATTAACATTCAGTAGAATACAACGATAAATCATTCGTAATACTTATACAACTATTCATGATAGTTAATGTTTAGTACAATACAATAATAGATCCTTCGTAATACTCATACAAATATTCGTAACAATTTAGCATTTTATATAACAGAACAATAGATCCTTTGTAATACTCAAACAAAATTCTGTAATAGTTTAACATTTGGTATAACACAACACTAGATCCTTTGTAATACTTAAATAAGCATTTTATAACAATTTAGCATTATGTATAACACAATACTAAATCCTTCACAATACTCATACAAACATTCGTGACAATTAACATTCAATATAATATAAAGATAGATCCTGCATAATACTCATACAACTATTTATGATAGTTAATGTTCAGTACAATACAATAATAGATCCTTCATAATACTCATACAACCATTCATGACAGTTTAGCATTCCATATAGCACAACAATAGATTCTTCGTAATAAATTCACTTTAGAAACTAACGTTACACTAGAAGGGGGTGGAAGTCACCTACCTGCTCTTTTCGTGGGATGTCCTTGTTCGATCGTAGATTGGGTCCCGGTCACATCACCTAACACATCAATGGTCACAAATCAGTACATTTGCATTTCGGTAATCAAATAACTCGTCACCATACAAATTTCAAGAACACACGTGATCACATTCTAGCGATTATAAATTACAATCGTATAATTCAATCATTTTAATCATTGAACCAATTCTAATATGTAATTTGTCGCAGAACTTCATCAGCGAAACTAGTTCATTGGTGCCACAGATTCGTCAGCGAACTGATTTGTTGGAATATAAAATCATCGGCAAAACTGGTTTGTTGGTGACATAAACTCATCAGCAAACTAATTCGCTGTAACACAGAATTCGGCAGTTAAAACTGATTAATTGGCAACACAGAATTAAATAGCGAAAACTGATTAGCTGCTGACACCATAATTTGACAGCGAAAACTAATTCGTTGCCGGCATCACAATTCGACAACGAAACTAATTTGCTGTTGACACCACAATTCAGCAACGAAACTGATTCGTTGCTGACTCTATAAATTTGACAGCAAAAACTGATTCGCTGAGAACAACATACTTGGCGGAAATCACCAGCCCATATGGGCTATTGCTGACTTAGAAATCGTTGACGAAAACCAAGTTGCTATCGACTCAAAAATCATCAACGCAACACAGTTTTCAGCTGACGCTGAAATCATCAGCGTGTATGGTTTATGGCTGGCGCAAAAATTGTTGACGAAACTGTGTCGCTGCTGACTCAGAATTCGTCAATGCAACCCCTGTCGCTGCCGATTCAGAAATCAACAACGGCGATGAAGTCGTTTCTGGTTTCACTTCTTCCCTTCGGCCAAGCGTAAGGCTTACGCTAGGCTTCCCTCTACCAATATTTCTCACCCTAGGTGGGCATAAAACCTCACCAAATCACACTCCATTAATCACTCATCACCAAACAATACAAACATCAACATATGTTCATTTGACAAGGTTTTCCTAATTCATCCCTTCCAACATCACTTTAAGTCCTCAATGGTATTATCCAAAATTCATCAATATAATTTATAGCAATTCAACAACACGTAAACAAGTCCCATATTTATGCTATTTCACTCCAACTTATAAAGGTTCATCATGTGAGATTTTGTCAATGTTCCTATTGTTGGCCGAAGTATATATGCCTTTTTCATCCAATCTTTCACATGTATTTCATTAAGTTTAACACAATAGTATAGCCAACAATATATCATACTCATACGTATAACCATTTGCTTCCTAATTAAACAAGTTCATCCATTACACACATAAACACAAGGCATCAACATGGAGTGAATTCAGTTCCGGTTTCCACATGCTTCTAAGGTTCAAATGAAGTACAATTCTGTTCATAACACTTTCTAACACATTTTCACATAATTTCATCATTCACATATCCACAAATTCTGTCATAAACACAAGCATATGTTCTATTTTTGGTTTTATATAATTAAGCAACTCTAACAAGGTCATCATCTTTGCATTTTATCCCTTTAATCCATATTTTATCCAGCCCTCACTATGGCCTGCCATCTCTCCAAGTTTTTTTTTTTTGCATTCAATCAAAATTGTTCATTTATCTTGTTTTAAGTTTTGGAATTAGGTCTCCTACTTAGCCCCATTTTCATCCCTCTTCCTAGTCAAATTTTCCTTAGTAGCTGCTGGAAAATCTTAGGTCATTTAGTTGGGTTTTTCATTTTCCTTTATGGTCTTAAAATCACAAGAACGGTGGAGAAAAGTTCTGGTTCCTACCTCATAGTTCTCAACAGCTCTAGAAAGAGGTTCCTACCTCATAGTTCTCATAGTTCTCTTTCAGTCCAATTTTTTCCTTTTTTCACCTGCTATCCAGCCAACCCTCTAGGATCTTCCTTCTTCCTTGTTTTTGGTTTTTTTCTTCTTCACTTAGCTCACTTCTCACTCAACTTTCAAGAAAGATTGCATGCAGGCTGGTTGTGTTCAGTTTTTCTCCTTGAGAAGGAGGGGTTGTGTTGCAGCAATGGCTATAGCCGATTCTAGGAGAAGGTCTAGGCTTTTTCCTCCTCCAAGTTTCGTCATTTCTCTTCCCATCTAATATCTTCTCACTTTACTCTCAAGGAAGGTGGGCATGCAACTGTTCAATTTAGTTTTCTCTTAGGAATAAGAGAGGGGCGGTTCTAGCAGCTTGTAGCTGGACCTTGGGGAGAGGAAGAGTCACCTTCTCTCTCTCTCCCTTGCATTTATACCATTTCTTTAAATGGTGGGGGTGTTTGGGTGCTGAACAAGGTTGTTCTTATCCCTCTTTTGGGTTATTCTTGGGTTGGTTTCTGTTCCTATTCTCCCCTAGGATAAGCCGACCCAACACTAATTTTTATTGGGTTTTACTGTGTCGCTGTCGATTTAGAAATCGACAGTGACGGTGGAGTCATTTCTAGTTTTATTTTTTTTATTGGGTGCTTACATTTTACCAAGTAAAAATAAGGTTATTTAGCTTATATTTAGGTTTTTTAAAAAAATTTAATCATAGAATGATTAATTATTTAGAAATAAAACTTGTGTGTGAGAGTTTGCTCTTACTTTTGGTTTCTTATAGAACTACTCTTACTTATCAAAGATTTAACTAAGCTTCGTGATATCTTCTATATTTCTCATTGTCGTCTCTTTATAGGCATTGAGTGGGGATTTGATTACTTATAGTCATGATGCCTCGGTACAGGTTATCATTATATTAAGCTCAATCATAAGCCTGAAATTAACTTTTTTAGGAATGTTGATTTGACTTTGAGTTTCTAGATCTTTATACCTACAGGGTTTGCATCATTTCAAGCTATCAGTATGACACCTATATGAAATTCATATCTTATAAGTTAACAAGATGGGTGCCTACATGAATAACTCATTCTAATACGCTAATTGCATTGACATTCATGGTGAATCAAATATTCTTTATAATTGTTCCTATGAGTAGGTTTGTGACCTTACAACTTATAATGAAAATGTATATGGTCCGAGGTATGTAAATACCTTAAAAACACCAGGTATGAACACAACACACATTGTCTCACGTCTTTGTTCTCATTCTTTTATACATTATTTTTCTCATACACTTTGCTAACTTAGGCATCAAAGACAAAAGAAAAAACTCTCAAGCATCATTAGTTCCCTACTTTTATTAACCTTAGGGCATCAAAAAAGAATCTGAGTGAGTCAATATATAGTTTGTTGGTGTTTTCCAAGCTCATGACCACACTATTGAATTTTACCTTAAATTGTGGTATTCATTGATATTAAAGGAACTTAATTTCCACAATACCCTTATTTAATGAAAAATGAAACTAGTACACGTAACTTAAAAAAATATTATCTTTTATGTATAGAAAAAGGCTATGATACTAAACACTGTTATGTTTTTTTTTTAATAGAAAGATTGATTGCTAAATATTATATCTAGTAGTTCATCAAGAAAGAGTCATAACTAAAGAGATCAGCACTAATCTCAAAATTTTGCTAGAAAAAAACATGATCCTTAATAGAATTTTGGTAGGTGGTGATTATGGATGAGCTAAGAAAGTCTACACAAAGTAGTTTTTGGTTGGCTCATGATTTCCTAACCCTTTGCACAACCCTATCATTTTTACCCTCTAAGATGGAGAGGGGATAACATTTCCCCACAAAGACACCATAATGATCACCACTATCATCTCTAATCACAAGGTATATAGGGTACTTTTAGATGTTGGTAACATTATCAACATCCTCTCTATTAAAGTGATAATACATCTAGACATACACTCTTCCAAATCGACTATAGTAAAAATTCCTTTAATAGGAAATAAGGAAATGAAATGCTAGTTAAAGGCTTCATAGACATAACAGTAACCATTAGTAACAATCCTAAATGTTACATGCTCCAACACACCTTTATGATGATTAAGATGAAACTAGTTTACAATGCCATCCTTGGAAAACCTTTCCTTCATAAAATAAGTATCTTGATCAATACCATGTACTTAGCCATTAAGTTCCCTACCAATAAAAAAATGGCTACGATGAGAGAAAATTATATTTAGGGAATGTTACTACACTTGTTTTAAAGGTAAAAGATCATTATGGGTCAATCAGTCAATGCTAACTAAAGTTGTAGAGCATTTAAAAAATGAATCTTTATGAATAAAAAGGCACTCTTCTAGTAGGATTAGGTCTACCTTTGACCCTGTTCAAGAGAAATCCATTATAAAGCTTCTAAATGTCCAAAAGGACTCCATCTTCAAACCCTTAAACATGTATCAAAATGGCCTCTGATAATCTAAATATCAATTGTTCCTTTTCTTCTAGCATTTAGATCACTTAAAGTGTATTTTGAACTTTTGCTTTATAAAAGTGGTATTATCTCTATGATTTTTTGTCATGTTTTTGTCTATAAGATTGCTCATCTCCATTATTCTCTACACAAAATCTCTATATGAAGTTTCCATTTCTCCGAACAATATCCTTATACAAAATCTCGATATCTCCAAACTTAATCTCTATACAAAATCTTCATGTCTCCAAATAAAATCTCCATGTCTCCATACAAACACATAAAATCTCTATATTTTTATACAAAATCTTTATCTTTCCAAACGAGATCTCCATATAAAATCTCCATATCTCTATATCTCTATATCTCTATACCATAGCATTTGCTCCATAGGATTCTTTACCTCAAGTGAAGATGAACTCCATAAAACTTCTCCACTACCTTAGTACAAGAGAAATCTCCATTTAAGCCTAATCTCTAAAATTTTCCATAAGAGTTTAAGGATATGAATAGCCATTTTACTCAAAAACTTAGACAAATTCCATAGTAACAAAGAAGTATCTATGAAAACACTCTGCAAAATTCTCTATAAAAATAGCCTTTATGAAAAATCTCCATAAGTCTTCATGAGAAATATAATTCACATCTATATTTGAGCATACTCTCAATTTAGACACATTCTAAAAAAACTATGTCAAACATGCCTTTTATAGAAAATAAAATTGAAGTCTTTGAAATACACACAATTTTAAAGACTGGAAGGGAAATTATTGGGGCCAAAATTAAAAATCGCAACTAGGCCTAAGAAAAGAGGGGGGGGGGGGGAGAACAATATAAAAAAAGGAGAAACTTTTGTCCTAACTAAGCCCACTAGACCCAACCAACCTAATAGCATAAAAAAGAAAAGGAGAAGAAAAGACAAAGAAAGAGAAGAAGATGAATAAAAAAGAGAAAAGAAAAAAAGCCCAACCATGCCTAAAAAAAGAAGAAAATAAAAGAAGAAGAAGAGAAGGGAAAAAGAGAAAATAGAGGCCCAACGAGGCCCAAAGAATAAGATAATAAAAAAAAGGAAGAAGAAAAATAAGAGGAGAAAAACTAACCTAACCATGCCCAACAACAAAGCCTAACTAGGTAGAAAAGGAAAAAAAAGGAAGAAAGAAAAAAAGGAAAGAAGGCATGAAAAATAAGAAAAGAAAAGGCAAAAGAGAGAGATAAAGGAAACAAGAATAGTCTGTCAGAGCTACACTAGTAACTTGCTATGGACATGCAATAACTAGGAAGAATCCCCTTGCCAACATGAAATCAATGATACAAAGAAAGACCACCATTGGAGGTTAAAAGTCATTGAATGCGCTTCTTGAAGATGATAGGCTTATTCGCATGCTAGCTCGTTTGCGACATGCAGTAAAAATGTTCTTCCCCTTTTTCTATTTCACTTTGTGACTCTTTAACAACTTTTCAATATTTAATTCAGCCAACCAAGCCCAATAAGACAGAGGAGAAAAAAGAAAAGAGAGAGAAAAAAAAAGACCTAACCAGTCCTTGGAATTAAGGTCCAATCAAACCCATCAACAAAAGTAAAAGAGAAGAAGAAAAAAAAGAGAAAGATAAGGAAAGGGTAGCTAACCTAAACTAACAAGCACAATTAACTCTCTTCGTGTTGGCAAATCTCACATTAATCATGACATAAGGCTCAACGCACACATGATATATATATATATATATATATTATCATTGTCCTGAATTTTCTATTTTATAATTATCAATATAGGTGCACACTTGAATTCTTGTCTTATAAATTATTAGTACGAACGCTCACCTGAGTTCTTCAAGTTGTCAACATGATGCCTATCTGAAAGCTCTATCTCACAAGTTAATAGGATGAGTGCCTACATGAACAACTCATCCTAATAGACTAATTGTGTGATCATTCTCCCAAATTTTTGTTACTCTTTTTATATACATTATTTTTTTTCCCATGCTTTGTTAACTTAGGCTTTCAAGGGTCACATATTCTACCTAAAGAACCTGTTTTATAGGAGAATATGGTTATCATCTCAAGCCTAACAATTTTTTTTCAAGCCCATTAAACAACTGTAGAAATGCCCACGTGCATTTGAAGTTTTTCTAACTTCATCAATTGCAATATAATAAAACTTATGCCTTTATTCAAATATAAGACTATATATTGTTGTTATTCATGTTTGGTCCATATTCATGACAAATCCTCTATGAAAATTATAACTCCTTATATATAACATATTTTTTCTAACTTAATTAACCTTTTATCTATTCGTATTCAAATTCAAAGGCATATTCCAAAAATTAAAGTTTAGGATTTCCTTTGATAACCAATTTTTTTTTTTTGAATTTAACCTAGCAATTTTTAGCCTAAATAGACCAAACTATTTTTTTGAGATTTTACAATTCAAATGATCCAGTGAAACTTAGAGATAAACCAATCAAATCATTCATTAATTATAAAAACTATTTAAAAGAAAATTAGAAAATATATTTAATTTATCCTTATATTTGTGTCAATTATTCATTTATATCTATGTATTTCTAATATGATCAATTAATTTCTATGTTCTTTGAATTTATTTAATTGATCTTTGTATTTTTAAAATTGTTCAATTAATCAAATCACTATTTTTTTTTTATTATTAGTTCTCAATGTTAATTATTGTTACTAATTAATTTTTTTTACTAAGATAGATCCTCTGTAGAGGCAATATGTTAATTATTGTTACATATAGTCAAACTAAGGATAATAGATATAAAAAAATAATTCAAATAATAGATTAGAGTTTTAAGAAAACTTAGCGTTTCAAAAGATATTAAATAAGAAATTAGGGTTTCAAGAAAAGTCAATGGATCAAATAATAAATGAATGTTTTAAGAATACTCAAGGAAGCCGAGAAGTTTTAATCAATCTAAAAGTGATTGGATTATAAGAGAAAGCTAAGGTTTTAAAATAGAAAAATGGAATAAATTTCTAAGATTTTTTAGCAAGACAATCTAAGAAAACTAATAGCTACATTGAGAAAAATAATAAAGAAAAGTAATAAATATCATAGAGATAAATATTGAAAGCCAAACGCTACAAAAAGGGTAAAGAATTACAATATAAATCATATAGATAAAATATTAAAAAAACTTGAGAAAAGCTAGGTTGGGCTCGTAATTCAACACAATAACATGGTTCTTTCTTTCAAGAGGAAGGTAAACTTGGTTGCTAAAAAATCTAAAAACTAAACAAAAATTAATTAGAATATAAAATCTTCTAAGATATTACTTCTTGATTCAATTAAAAACAAGTCAAAAGATATAATCATGGTTACTGCTATTTGTTTTTGTGAGAATTTGTTAAAAGTAATAAATTTAGAGAGAATTTGAGAGAATTTATGGAATTGATGAGTTTTGTTAAATTTTATAATATTTTTATATTAGAGCTTTTGTGAATCATGTAATTTTTACATTTGATAAATTTAGATATAAATTTATGAGAATTAATAAATTTTGGTAGATTTAGTGAGAATGTTTGGTAATGGATGGATTTTGTTACATTTATATTTTTTTCTTGTATTTGGATTTATGTGAATTATGTAATTTTTTGTAATTGATAAATTTTGGTGAGAATATATTAGAATTGATAATTTTTAGAAGATAAATTAATTTGTTAGTGTTTGAGATTATTATTGTTCAATTAGTTATAAATTAGATAAATTAATTATTGTTTAAGATGATTATATGATAGCAATGAATTTTGTTGTTTTATAGAATATGCCTTCTAATATATAGCATTATTATGCCACTATGGTGTTACTATTTTTCATAGCAAAAATAATATCAGTTACATTAGAAGAAGCAATGTAATTATAAGTTTTAGATTAGACATTTCATAAACCGAACTAAAACAAGTTATATATAGAGGTATTAGTGGAATAATGATGAAATTGAAGTTGATATTACTTGAGGATACAAGTTGTGGAATGACTAATTTGTCATGCTGCTATGCTCATTTCTTGTGATGTCAGTTTGAAGTTTATGATTGGGTTGGCCACCAAATACAAATCAAGATATATAAAGATTTATTTGAATAATAGACCTAAGCAATTTTACTCTTCTAGTATCGAGTATACTCGGGTCTCAAGGTTTTCTCAAATAGTTATACAAGCATCATAGTTCACTAGTTCGTCTAGGATAGTTATTGGTTTAGTGGATTTAACATTGATACCCAAAATGATAGAGAAGGAAGATCCAAGTATATTTGATCATGCATATGCTAATAATGACTCTAAAATGATATTCAATGGCTGAGCTTTAAGTCATAAAAATTCAAACGTAAGTTTTAAGTCAGGAGTTGGACAAACCTTCCAAACCAAGTTTAAATTAATTAATATAATGAAGTAGTGGCATATAACAAATTCATTAGAATACAAGGTACGACCTTCAATCATAACCTGTGTAATTACAATGTGTGAATGTACCAGAATATTAATGGTACTTACATACAGGGTTTCTTAAGAATTCAAATTTGTTTGAGATCTCAAAGTTGAAAGGTCTACACACATGTACCAATACATCAGTTAATGATGACACTACCATCAACTTGATTTAAAATTATTGCTAATATGGTTTTGTCAATGTTAATGCTAACACAAGTATAAGTGTTCTAGACATTCAAGAAAAAATAAGTCAATAATATAGGTTTAACATCTCATATTACAAAGTATGGATAGCTAAATAAAAGGTACCTAAAAAATTGTTTAGTTCATATGAGAATTCATTTTAAATGTTGCCTAGATTGTTATTAGTACTCCAACAATCAAATCTGAGTACAATTGTCTAGTGGGATAAAAAAGGGTAGATGGTAGCATATTAATAATCGAAAGAGTTTTTTAAACATTTGGACCTGTAATTGAGGAGTGAAGGTATTGTTGTTCGCTGATAAGTGTTGATGACACTCACTTATACATGAAGTTTAATATGAAGTTGTTGGTTAGAGTTGAGTTTAACGTTAACAATTAGATATTTCCTTTGTGTATTTGCTCTCGTTGAAGAAGAGATTAATTATAACTAGACATGCTACTTAGATTGTATTTGCTAATATGTGATAATTGCTTATATTGGACTATATATATTATCATATAGATAGATTGCAATTAAGAATGTCATGACAAAGATATGGTCTGAGTCAGTTGGATTTTATCATTATCATTTTGTGAGTAACTTCAACACCAGGAACAAAGATCTGACTTTGAAAAAAAAATCTTTAAAGGGTGTTTAGAAGTGTAGTAGATGTTGCTTTTCAAAATATTTTTTACTCGGAAATGTATCAAAATAATATATTTTTATTTTTTAAAATTTACTTTTGACATCAGCATATTAAAACGATCCAAAAACACTAAAAACAATTAATTTGAAGCAAAAACTTTTTTCAAATTTTAATGAAAAGAAAATTCAACTTCAATGCCGAACATGCTCTAAGTTCGATGTTTCATGAACCATCAAAACAAAAATTCGATAATTGGTATGATCAAATGATTTAGAAAGATAGGCATATAAGAGGATAAACAAAAGTTAAACCAAAAACACACCTTCATATGATGGCGGGTATGATTATGTCAATATGATTATAAATTTATTAGAAGTTTTTAACAATATCTTGAAGGATGGGCATGCATTGCTTGTTACTGTTCTAGTTTAGTTGACTTTTATATCTCGTGATATATTGTGGCTTCTATAAGTACTTTATGAAATCATAGTTGTTTCAAATAAATTAAAATTTTATATACTAATTATATTTATCTATGAAATGTGATATTTCAAGTGAACACCCTCTTAATTTGTTAAACCAAAATTAAAATTGTTAAAACTAAACGGAACGCGAAGTAAGAGAAAAAAATGGACTAAAAAGAACTTTCGCTTTTTAATTTAAGATTGACCATATGATTACTCATTGTTTTACTTTTTAAACTTTTATTGCTAATTTTTTTCTTTCCTTAACCAATTTTGATAAATTGTTAATAAAATTGGATACAAAAGACTACAATTGAAAAATAAAGCTTAAGGACAAACAAAATTTAAGTATTATAAATTGCTATAATGATTTATCTAACTTTATATTTTGTAATTTTAATTTAATTTGCAATTTTGGCTTGTATTATGAATAAAGCTTAAGGACCAACAAAATTTAAGTATTATAAATTGCTATAATGATTTATATAACTTCTATATTTGTAATTGTAATTTAATTTGCAATTTTGGCTTGTATTATGACCTAAGAATTGATTTGATTGAAAAGGGAAAGGGAAATTGACCATTGCTCTTTTTGATAGTGGGTTTGAAATTACTAACACTATATGTGGTTTAATTTATGTTTTTTAAATTGATTGATTTTTTTTAATTTTTTGTAAAAGTTATTCCATTGAAAAAAAAAAAGAGACGAGCATGAGAATAATAAATTAAATTGTAGAAAATAAGAAAAATGGTTTTATATAAATAAATACATAGGATAATTTTAGTAAAATCCATGTTCTTTAAAGAAAAAAAGAAAGAAAAAGAACATGGCCTGTCTCGGAAGGAGAAGGGAAATTGACCGTTGTCGCTGCTTTTGACTGGGGGTTTGAAATTAGCAACACCATCTTTGGACCTTCGAGAAAGTCAACATTCATTTGATTTTCGACTTTATAAACACGGCTAGCCCACCGAATTTTATTAGGGGAAAAGCCCGTTCCTAAGTTGCCATTGCCATTAGATTATGACTGATGGCTCGCCTGTTTAATAATTTTTTAGTGGCTGACCGACCGATCCTCGAAGCAGCAGATTATGCAGAGAGTCAAATAACGATGCAGCAAAGGGTAATTAGAAGCATATCAGAAAAGCAAAAACCAAATGGAAACCGGGTGATAACTATATTTCTGACTGCTCGTCAACTGTCTGTGTGCCCCTCATTTACGTATAAATAAGAACAAGACCAGCTTCTTATTCATCAACATCAAATCAGTTATGTCGAAAGCTTCTCTTTATTTCACAGAGCACAGAACGAACTGCTGATTCATCAATATCAAATTAGTTCTCTCTAAAGCGTCCCTTTAATTTACGGTTTTAAACCTTCTCTAGTTCTAGTTTGTGAGTAAATTGCGAGAGACCAAAAATGAGTGTGGAGATTTTGGATGGTGCCACCATTGTCAACTTTCTGGAGGACGAGGAAGCATTCAACGCGCAAATATGTGACCGCTTCGCCCACCTTGATTCAGACCATGATGGCCGGCTTTCCTACGGGGAAATGTTGAAGGAGCTGCAGTGTTTGAGGTTATTGGAAACCCACTTCGGCGTAGATGTGGAAACAGACCCGGATGAGCTTGCTCTCGTCTATGGTTCTCTTTTTGTCCAATTTGATCATGACTTGAATGGGACAGTGGAGTTAGAAGAGTTCAAGTCAGAGACCAAGCAAATGATGCTAGCCATGGCCAATGGTATGGGTTTCTTGCCTGTTCAGATGGTCCTGGAAGAAGACAGTTTCCTGAAGAAGGCTGTGGAGTGGGAATCTGCTAAACTCGTTGCCTGATTAATTTCACATCCATTACCCTATACATGACTCATTAATTGTCTTTGTTATTTCTTTCTTCTCCGAATGCATTCCAAGTTTAGCTGAATGTAGCAAAGAAAATAAATGAAATGCTCTGTTATTGGTGAAGGTGCAATTTGGTATCTTAAAACTTGGTTCTCTCCTCATGCAATTTGGTCATGACCATCCAGCCATAGTTAATATAACAAAAGGCTGACAGAAACACGAATATCTTTCCTCTTTCAAGAGGGCTTCATCAACTAATAGATACATGGGCACAAGGATTGACAGCCATTTTGCATATTCTTAAATCTTACTAGAATTAGCATTATCAAACCAGCAGCCCCTGAAGTTATTGATATATTTTTCAGGACCAACACAAATTAAACAGCGGCAACTTAAAAAGCAGGACCACAGGTGGAAGGGCAGAAGCAGTAACCAGAAAGGAATAGACATAACCCCAATAGCAAGCAAGCTGTTTTGCCCTTTCTTTTACAAGCATGTGCAGCAAAGTGATACAAAAGGCAATAAATATATCCACTCATCCTTTATATCTAAACTTTTCTTTACAGTCTCAATTATCTTTGTGATTCAAGGCTCAATTGCAGGTCTAAAGCTCTGTAATCCTTTCTGATGTTCTGACTTGATGCAGCTAACATGTCTGTCATTATAACAATAACTACTGTTACTTAATTGCCTCAACCTTGTAAACTACTCCATAATTTAATGAACTTCTGCTAAGTAATGATTGAGGGAATCTCAGTACCAGTGCATGGTTGTTACCATATAATTGAAGGCAACCTATTCAAGCACATTGCTTTGCGTTTACTGAACACTAGAAAAGGGGCATCACTGGAGAGTTGATTAGGAGTGTTTTCTATAGAAACCGCTCTGTTGGAACTCATGAGAGCAATGTAAGTCATGAAACTAGATACTTCATTTGATTTTCTTTAAGCTATAAGGGTCTCGGTTCTTTGGGTTTCATGTAGTTTTCTTGAGAATGAACATGATCTTCTTAGAGTTCTTTGCTTTGCTAGTTATTGTTGATGCTTACTATCTTCTGCACTACTGATCAGTGATTGTACACCAAGCAAGAAGTCCAAGAGCTTCGGTAGATTTGAATAACTACGTGATATGAGCTTAAATCAGTGCTGGCAGAGGAGGATTCAGCTTCAGTCAAGAGCTCTGAGGCCACTGTTACACATCCCATGCTAGAGGACACTTCAGACAAAGGAGGCGCCCTGTTATTGGTGAAGGTGCTAGGTATCTTAAAATTTGGTTCTCTCCTAATGCAATCAGGTCCAGGGGAACAGATAAAATTAAAACTTGGTTCTCTCAGCATGCGTATGAAACAAACTTCCCACATTGGATCACAAAAACAATGACATCTCAGGAGATGGAATGAAGGAGAGAATGCTTTCGCCAAACAACTTAAATAGGGATACCAGAAGATGCTCAGTATTCAGGTCATCGTTCCAAACCTGGTTGAGAATGTGATATGGAACAATAAACAAAAAGAATTAAAACAGTAAAAAAAACACTTAAAAAAAAACTAAGAATTACAAGCAAAAAAAAAAAAAAAAAGACATCAAGAAACTCGACCCGTTGAATATTTATCATTTTTATTTAATCATCAAAAACTCTTTCAAAGAAAAATATATAAATAGTATAACCCTAAAACATCCAATTATTAGGCTTAACCCATCAATTAAAGTTGTCTAATATAAATAACTCAAATAAGTAAAATAAAATAATAAAATATACTCAAATGGGCTCAGTCTCTCAACCAAAGAGTGACAGACTGAGCTATCCTATGTTATCTTCGTTCATTTACTTGTGTAATCTGCAGAGTGGATCTAGTGTCCCCACAAACTTTCTTGGGATTGAAGAAACTTGACCCCGTTGAATGTAGCTCTAGGTGGCCCTGATAGCACTCATAAAGATTTGAATTAATCTGCTGCAAAGTATATCTGGTGATTCAAGTGCAATCTAAATCAGGTCAGTCTACCTAACAATCTAGAAACCATTAAACCTCAACATTTCTAGTAAAAATAACTTGTTTATCTAGAATAACATCAATATTATCTTTTTGTGTTGAGATCAAGATGAAAGGGGTCAGGATTCAATAGGATCATTAGGAGGGGAGTTAGGTGGCATCTCAAAGAGATCATTTGGAATATGATGTGGTTTCTGGTATACAATTAAATCATCAATGTTAAATGTAGAGCTAATGCCAAAATCAAGCAGTAAATCAAGAACATAAGCATTTGGACCCACCCATTGTAGCACTTTGAATGGCCCTGCACTGCATGCATCCAATTTTCGATTAATTCCATAAGAAAATTGCTCATGTCTAATCTATATCATAACATAGTCTCCCACTTTAAATTTATTATCTCATCTATGTAAATGAGCTCAAAGTTTATATTGTGCATTACTTACTTGAATCTACTTAGTGATCTCAACATGCAAATCCTGAATTCTACGTGCAAAAAACTCGGCTGACTAAGACACCCTAGCATTAAGAGACATGGAAAGAAGGTCTAAAGGTTTCCTAGGTTTTTAACCATGTAAAAATTCAAATGGACTCATGTCAATTAACCTATTGATAGAACTGTTAAAGGCAAACTAAGTCGTAAGAAGAACAAAATCTCAATTCCTATTATGCTCAATCACTAGACACCTCAAAAAGTTGTCTAAACTCCTATTAACTACCCCGGTTTGACCATCAATTTGGGGGTGGTAGGCACTAGAAAACTTCAACTTAGTTCCCACCATATGCCAAAGGATTTTCCAAAAATAACTCTTAAATCTAACATCCCTATATGAGACTATGGTTTGGGGAAGACCATACAACTTGACAAGGGATAAAATGGGCCATCTTAGAGAAATAGTCGACAACGAAAAAAATAGAATCATGTTTCTTTATAGTATGTGGAAGCCTAAGCACAAAATTCATACTAACATCATGCCAAGGGCAAGTAAGAACAGGTAACATGGTGTAAAGATCAATATTTTGTTTTCTATGCTTTGCTAGGTGACACGTTTGACATTAACCTACCAACTTAGCTATATCTCTTTTCAAACTAGACCAAAACAATTGATGTTCCAGATCTTCAATGGCTTTATTTGTTCTATAATGTTCTGAAAGACCTCTAGCATGAATCTCTCATATCAAAAATTCATGCATGGGTGTCTTTGGAATACGAAGCTTATTATCTCAAATCAAATACCATTCATGGGGGTGATAACCATTTATAATATGGATATTCTCATCCCTCAAAGTCATATATACTTCTCTAAATTCCGAGCAAGATTCATACTTCTTTTTTAGTCTCTCAAATCCAGTAACTTCAACACTTATTATGGATAATAGCGTTATGTAAAGACTCAAGGAATCTACCATTTTATTCTTCATTCTAGATTTATTTTTCAAAACAAATGAATAGGCTTGAAAATATTCAACCAAATAACCATGCCTATGATTGAGCTTCTTCTAGGAGTTTAGATAGTGTAGGGTTTTATGGTTAGAGTAAAGAACAAACTCTTGTGGTAGCAAATAATGGTGCCAATAGCATAGGGCTTGAACTACCGCATAAAATTCTTTATCATAGGTTAAATACTTTTGTTTGGCCTCGTTAAGTTTCTCACTAAAGTTGGCTACAGGGTGACGTTCTTGACTAAGTACTCCACCTATACCAACTCCTGAGGCATCACATTCTACTTTAAACACTTTAGTAAAGTCGGGGAGCTGTATTATTAGGGCTTGTATCATCTTCGTATTAACCTCCTCAAATGCCTTATTAGCTCTTTTACTATATTGAAACTCACCTCATTTCAAAAAATCTATAATAGGAGATATGATGATGCTAAATGCCTTAATAAAATGATGATAGAAATTCGCAAGCCCAAGAAAACTACAAACCTCATGAATAGTCTTTGGCTTAGGCCAATCTACTATCGCTTGGATTTTTTAGGGATCAGCAGAGACTCCCTTACATAACACTATAAACCCGAAGAAAACCATTTGATCTATAAAGAAGGAACACTTTTTAACTTTGACAAACAAACTTTCATTTCTTAGGGTGGTACAAACTTGAACAAAGTGATATAAATGCTCTTTCTTGGTTTCACTATAAATAAGGATATCATCAAAATACACCACCAAGAAGTTTCTCATAAATGGCCTAAACACCTGTGTCATTACTCTTATAAAAGTGTTTGGTGCATTGGAAAGGCCAAAAGATGTGACTAGCCACTCATATAATTCATCCTTAGTTTTAAATACAGTTTTCAATTCATCTCCTGACATATCTTAATATGATGATTCCCACTCTTCAGGTTAATGTTAGATAAAATTTGGGCTCTTGCCATCATATCTAGCTTGTCATCCAATCGAGGAATGAGAAATTGATACTTGATTGTAATCATATTGATGGATCGACTATCTACACACATTCTTTGATACCAAAGTTGATGCGAAACAATAAAAAAAATTAAAGCATTAAAGAAAAAAGCTAAAAATTAAAAGCAAAGAAAGGGAAGAATAAGGAAGAAAAGTCTGTCATTTTTATTTAATCAACAAAAACTCTCCTACAATCATCAAAGAAACGGTCATCAAGTCTAAAAAATGACATGGCTTTGAAAGGATGAAGGTCACCCTATGGTAATTAGACCCTTTTCTCAAGATAAACATAATCTCTCTATTTATACCCCTCACTCCTACATATGTAACACCTTCCTAGAGAAGCTGAACAATCCATTGGGTGCCTTTGATTGCACCTGAAACACAATGGGTATTTAGGTCCCCTCTGCTTGGTAGTTCCATCAAAATTTGTCATTCCCTGCTAACCTTGGCCTCTCACAGATCCCCTCTACTGAACTAAATGAATCCCCCTAAACTCCTTTAGGGTGAAATTACTTCCTCTCCTAGAAAATTGGTTGGTCGACTGACTGCCTCTCCACTTCTTGGGGAGGGGAGGTCTACAGGTAGAGAATGTAAAGCCCTACCTCTTTCTTCCTGTAGACAATCTTTGTTCATTCTCTTTCTTCTAATCATCCCTAATTACCCTCTTCATAGCTAGTGCACCCTATACCAACTCTCGGATTGTTTGAAATTGCATAGCAATTAATACCCTCTTTAGGTTATGTTGAAGGCCATCTCGAAATCTTTCTATGCGATGCCATTATGAAAGAAGGTATTCGAAGGCAAAAATGACAAATCTTGGAAACTCCTTTCTTTTTTAGTACTAACATTTCTTTTTGTTTCAAAGCTAAAAACTCTTGTTTTTTATCCCTCATATATTGCTAATAGTAATACCTCTCCTCAAATTCATCATTAAAGTCCTTCCAAGTAAAGACCTCTCCTGCCTTCCTTCCTTTAACTATTTCTCACCAGGAGTGAGCACTTTCTGAGAACAAATAAGTTACACAATCAACCTATAACTCCCTAGGCACTAACATTTGAGAGATCACCCTCTCAACCTTTCTTAACCAATGCCCAACTACTTCAGCATCCTCTTACACATCCTAATTCCTTCATACCCTTCACCTATTGAACCAAAGTGACAACCATTGGTGCCATACTAGAGGCTCCAACCATTGCAGTTGCCACTATTCTAATTAATCGTTCCATAAAAGCTAGATCGGGAAATGGTGTAGGTGTAACAACTAGGGCTTTTAGTGGAGGTTTGTTTACTGGCCCTTGTTTAACTGACTCATCTGGTTGCCACATATCTGCCCATAATGATTCAACATCATCCTGTTATGCTGCTAACTCACTATGCCCTGAATGCACGATTACAGCAAGTATTTGAGAAGTGGTATCAACTAGTGGATCTTCTTCTTAATCCTCTCCATATTGTAATTCATCATCCCTTTCCCAGACCTGGAAAAGATTAGTATTTGCTCTCTGTCTGATATAAACCATCCTACAACATAACTCATATTTATATTAACACTTTAATTCCCTAAACAATAACTATAGCTCTGATACCAACTATAATAACCCTTATTTTTTTTATTCTACCAAATTGTTGGAAAAGTTTCCTCTATAATTATAACATCCTAAGTTATCGACCAATCTTGTATGGTTTAAGAAAATTATTTCTCAACTCAATCCAATCACCCTAGATCATTATCATCACAATATTAACACAAGTCATGTTTTTTCTCAACTCTATTCTTTTGTTTTACATTTATTATGTTAAAAACAAACCACAACATTATTCATAAAATAAAATAAAAACTTAAGGGTAAATGAAATAACCATTCAAGATCTAAAACATTAAGGAATTTTCTAAGTGATTTCTATTCCATAGGAAAAGAAGGTGCAATATTTAATATTATCTAAAATAAAAGAACATAAATTTCATAATAAGAAAACATGAATTAATATCCTTACCCACAAGTTATAGAATAGTTACCGTAAGGAATTCAAGAGTTCAATTCATTACATAACATTTCAAAAGTTTAACATATGGACTTAATCAATAGTTCCATTAACATTAGCTAATATCTAGATATTTATAACAAAAATAGGCATATCTCCAACTACAAATTTCTAGTCGTATTGTGAAAGAGATTTACCTGTAAATCAAAACATAAAGTTTAAATTACATCCTAGAAAAATTAAATCTCAAACTTAATAATTAAAATACAAAGCCTTACTTTTTCATTACATAAATTTATCTCATTTTGTCGCTCCCTAGCACACATTTATTTTTCCTAAAAATGTAAAGTTGAAAACTACTAATATCAACATAACTTTGTTGATATTTACTAGCTTCCAAAAATCCAATATATATATATAACACTATGTGATACCAATATCAACATAATTCATGTTGATATCATTAGTCTCCCAATTTCGGTAAACAAATCAAGTCCTCATTAATATTAATATCAACATCACCCTGTTGATATGTTTAGCTTCCATAATTCGGAAGAAATCATAACATCTTATAATGCTAATATCAACATAATCCATATTGATATCATTAGCCTCCAAGTCTTGGTAGGCTAATCAAATTTTTCATTAATTCTAATACCAACATAGCTTTACTGATATTTTTAGCTTCTATAAGTGGAAGAATATTTTAACGTCATGTAATGTCGATATCAACATATTTCATGTTGATATCATTAGCCTTCAATTCCTGGTAGGCTAATCAAATTCTCATTAATTCCAATATCAACATAACCTTGTTGATATTTTTAGTTTCCATAATCTAGAAGAATATCATAACATATTCCCATGTTGATATCATTAGCCTCTAATTCTCGGTAGGCTAATCAAATTCTCATGAATTCCAATATCAACATAACCCTGTTGATATTTTTAGCTTCCATAATCCAGAAGAATATCATAACATCATGTAATGCTGATATCAATATATTCCATGTTGATATCATTAGCCTCCAAATCCTAGTATGCTAATTATATTCTATTTTATATTTCTTTTATGTTTCTTTCTTTCCTAAAATGACTGGAAACACTTATAACTTAAATATATCCTTATATGAATTTTCTTTTCTCTTTTCTTATTATTAAAAAAATAAGTCGAGGAGAAATCCTACCTTTTTGGCATGATGATGTTGAAACTCCTACGCCTTGGGATCTGATCGGAGCAATATCTCCTGTCATAAATCAAATATTGCATTATCACCTTTAATGTCGACTCTTGGACCCATATAATATTTTACTCAATCATTCACATATAATTATCATGTTTTGAGGTTAAACATACAAATAACATTTATTTCTTCATTTCCTACATTACAAACTGGTTCGACTAACCTTTACATAGGATTCCAAGAATGTTTTCTTATTTTCTATGTATCAATCTCATTATATTTATTTATTAGGCATATTTTTAACACCATAACACTAAACCAATTAAAACTTACCAATTTGTTTTATTGTAATGGCCTTTAGGCCGAGACTTAATATCAAGGAAATTATAAATTCCTAGTTGTTCTTCCTTCAAATTTTGCATGAATTCATAACTATAAAGATCAACAAAATCTCACATATCCTATAGTATAACCAATTTGAAGGAAATATTCCTCTCTTTTCATGGTACCTATAGGCGGGCACTAATGTCAAGGAAAAAGGAACAATTAATTTTCTTAATTTCTTCAATTCTCACTTGTTCCTACATTTATTTATGCTTGATAACATAATTTCAATGTAAATCAAACAATTCAAGCAAGAATTCTTCAAATCCCTAATTTTCTCTATGAAACAATTATGTTTAACCACTTAATATACTCAATTTACATCAATTAATTAAAAAACAAGGGTTATTACCTTATAATATGAAGGATTCAAGAAGAAAAATGAGAAGGAATGTTTGGTTTCTTCCCTCATTTCCTTTTCCCTTCACTTTCCCATATTTTTTTCCCTTTTTCTCCTAAACATTAAAATCTCTAAATAAGTGTAAATAACCTTCCTAGATCTTCCAACACTCCCTATCAATCTTTTATTCAAGAGATATTGTGTGGTTTATGGAAATTGTTTCATAAAACCATTGAATTTCCCTCCTCTTTTCTTTCCTCTAGCTGTCGGCTGCACTTGGCTTCCTAAGACCTTCTATATGGTGTAGGAAATCCCCATAATCCCCATAATACCCTTTTAGTTAATTTTCAGGTGTTTTATTATTTTTATTTTCAAGATCCTTACATGTAGACTTTAATATTTGGGGGGTTATAAAATTACACTATAAAGTATACCTTCGAGTATTAAACATACAAAATAAAAAATAAATGTGATGCTAAAATTAGGACCTTAGAACGGTAAGGATTCAACATAATATGGTAAAGACTTCCTCACGAAGGGAGATCTGCTTGAAACTTTAAATGAGAACAACATATAGAAATATGACTTAGATTAACAAGTAATCAATCAAGCAACTTACCTTAGGTAGGCTGCACTGGGGGTGATGTGTCTTTCCCTTGCACAACTAGTCCCCTTACCCAAACTCTCAGAGACCATAGGTTTTCTAGTGACAATGATACTATGTGGCGACTCTCTTAAATCATAACTTTATGATTAAACCCTCCAAGAGGTTGTTCCGTTATTGGACGTCGTGCACGCCACAATAATTAGAAAGGGCTTCTAAAGAGGTATGCAATGCAGGTTATGGCTTTTGACTATAAAAGAAGAGGATTTGTAGGCTCAAAAAGTATTTCAAGGCTCTAAAGATTTAGGATTAGTGCTATATTGTCTTTCTTTACGCTGATTGTGTTTCTATGATTTGCCCCTTTTAATAGCTTTGGTGGGGCATCCTTATTTTTTTTAAAACTTGACTTGGTCATTTTTTTTTTATTTAGGCATGCCTCCTAACATTTGAATTTCCCGGGCTCTCTGGCTTTTTCACTAACTTTCTTTAGCCTTTGATCTTTAAATTTTTTCTTTCCCCTTACTGTAAGGGTGTGATCCTAGTTGGGATCAACTCTTGATCTTAGGAATTTTCACTTGCCCTCCAGTGTGGGGTATGATCCTAGTTAGGGTTTTTACAAAAAAAAAAACATATTCATGCTTAAATAGGGACCATAAGGGATATATTTTTAGAATGTGAAAGGATATAGATATCTTTAGAAGCACAAGCAGTTAGAACCGATAAATTTTATCTTCGTCTATTGTAATGGTTTAAAACTTTTGCATAAAAATTATGTTTATATAAATAAATGAATGACTAGCAAGTCGAACTACAAGCAATTATTCATACTGTTAAAATATGGCCCCAAGAGACATGGGATATGAGGTTTTCATTTATTTGTTCTGTATTGTTTGGTCACCATAAAATAGGAATTTCAATGATTTGTTTGCCACCTTACAAAAGGGTATCTAATCGTTGTTTTAAACAAACATCAAATTATTTCTGAAATAAAAAATCAACTTCAGTTTTTCAAAAATATTTTGGAAAAGAGTTTTTTGCTTTTTTACAAAAACTGATTTGTTCACAAATCTTTGAATAGAGCAATGGAATAATAAAAATAGGCATTAATGAGTTTTAAAATGATAATGATTGCCTTTTAGTGTTTTGTATGGTCTACCTTGGGGTTTGATCATCTTTACCAATTCTGGACAACAGATAAATGTTAAACATCTACTGATTTCAAAATAACAAATATACGAAGAAAATACATATTTCATTAAAAGATATGATGCGATCCTAATACACATGGAAAACATACTAACAAATAAAAGTAGCAAATTTCTATAATAAAAAGATTGGCAATACAACACCCCTTCTTACATCAGCTTCTCTAGCAACATCAGAGTTTTGCCAACGTTTAGCCACCACTTGTTATGCTGAGGATGGTCAAGTGACAATACAGTAGGTACCATTATCTTTTACAAATTCAACTTTTTCATTGGTCATAAGCTTCTGGACCTGATACTTGAAATTTTTGTAATTGTTTATTGAGTGGTCGATGGTCCTATCATGATATTCACATTTCTCACCTAGATTATACCACTTAGGGAATGACGTTTTTTATAGGATCTGATGGAGTCAGGGTAATGTATCCAGTGTTCAAGAGATGCTTAATTATCTTTGAGTGGTAAAGGTATGTCAATATTTGACAATAGCACTTGAGCATTCGATAACATAATGAGATCTGATTGGACAAGACTCCCAATCTGAGAGCCATTATACTCTATCATGACTTTAGAGTTCATAATTGGGGTTTCCTCGAAGGTGATTCATCTTGCCTTGATAAGTTGGTGAAGGTTGTCCTTAAGAGCATGATAGTTTTCAATGTTATGACCACTAGTGCCATCATGATACTCACATGTCTGGTCAGGCTCATATCATTTTGGATATGGAGGTTGAAATGGTTTCTAGGGAATCAGAATGATCTGTCCAATACTAACCAATCTTTCAAACATCTCCTTACAACATAAAGGAAAGGGCGGTAAAGTTTTCTTTAACTGTTGTGACTTTCCATTTATGTGCCTATTAGATTGAATCTGATTAATCAATTAAGAAGAATGATTGGGATATCGAGGTACATAATGATCTTAATTCATATTTCTCATGTGAGAGCTATCTTTTGATTTGTCAAATGACATAGCATTAAACCTCTCTTGTAGATCCTTCTCAATTTTAATCCTTCCTCCACCCTCTCTGTTGTCGTTATTATCTTGATAAAATAAGCTAATGAATTACAAGTCATGTAATAACAGTAAGGAGTCTTTAAAGTATTGATGAAGATGGAATTGAGCTCATTCTATAGTAATGGAGCGTAAACTTATATTGCCATTTCTCGTAGCCACGTTGCATGTTCCTTGACTGACTCATCATTTCTCATCCCAATTATTTAAAGATCTAACCTGGTTTGAGCCATCTTTAAGTTGAATCCAAATTGTTGTCGAAATGCATCAGCCAAGTATTCCTATTTCTCCTTTTTAGAGCTATTCAAACCCAAGTTAGGTTTTAAAATTATGATAATAATCATTTTTATCATTACATGTCTTAGTTGGACAATTTTGAAATTGAGAGTTTCTTACAAGGATATTATAGAAATAAAAATTAATAAATATTGTCTCTAAAGACATGTCATTTCTGTACGAAGATTTTGGAATTATAGAAATTCACTCCAAAATTATTCGAGAGACATATTTATTTTTATACCTTTGTCTCTTTAACAAAACACATTTATGTTTTCATTGTCTCATTCTCTTTTGTCTCAGGACAGTGATCAAACGTTACCTAGTATACACTATTTAAACTATTTTTTATGATTTGGATATTAGTTATTGTTTTTTGAATAAAATTTCAAGAGTCAAGTTTCTCTATAGAACTTTACTGTTATTATTGTTCTGAGGGTTTTTGAGAAATAATAAACCCTAATACTCACGATAAGCTGCATCATTTGTATAAAGAAAGCAGTTAACTTGAATATTTCAAATGATTAAACACCAAAAAAAAAATTTAGACCGGTAAATAGACTCCTAAGCAACTAAATGTTTTTCTTATGACCCTTTGAATTACCCTATAAGAATATAAAGTGATTTCCAGATGGATATATAATTTTTTAAGTTTCAATTTTATTTTTTAAAATTTATTTAAAAATAGAACAATTAGATCAAATTAGGTACTTGCCGAATGAAGAAAGTTCTTCATCCAATCCAATCTAATCCAATCGTATAGAAGATGAAGTCAAGTGTTGGATTTAGATATCTCTGGTTAGAGATGGGAGAGCCTAATTCAACTCTAACCCAATCAATTATCGTTCCTGTAAATAAAAAAAGGACGAGAAATAATCAAACCCCTTTTACTGAAATAGACAAATTCACTCTTTAGTCTTAACTGTATTGGATCAATTTTTCCATATATGAAACAAAGGTATAGAATAGAGAATCTTCATGTTGAATACCTTGTGATAAAATATAGGAATTTGAAATCTTACCTTTCCAGCTCACTTATAATAAGGTCATTGTGATACGCTTCATGATTAACGAAGTGAAACTATCCAAAATACCATATCCTTAATAGCATTTAGGATCAAGTCTTACCTTAAACAATCATAAACCGTTTGAGGTCTATCTTAATCATCATTAGATATTTTCTAATTTTCTTTTCTACATCTAGAGTTAAGAGCCAATCATACAATCAAAGTGGTATTATTATGCTTCTTTGAAACAAAACACTAGTACTTACTAGCCAATAAGTGACAATCAAGAGTTTTTGGTGTGAAACTATGTCTAAACTTCTTAATTGATTGGCATTCTTACTTCAACGTAATTAATGTTTTTACATTCTGAAACTCTCATCTGAAGCACATCACGCACTGCTTTCTTTAGACTTAATTTTTGTTATATACATGTTTTATGTGATAAGGATAAGGAAAATCTTTAAGTTTCATAGTCTGTCACATTGGTAACAGACTATTAACATGTTTTACAAAAATAATGATAAAGTTATCTTCAGATAACTTTTTCTACTTTATATGAACTTATCTCTTAAATAATCTAAACTAATAAGATAATTACAGAGAAGATAATACTAACTAATCTTGATAAACTTCTATCTTAGCCAAATTATCTTTTTACCAACCATAAAAAAAATTGATTGTATGATTACTAGTGAAGCCCTACATAAAAAAAATTGATTGCTAGTGAAATATTTTATGAAGTTTTAAATAGTGATTTTTTATTAATTTTTTAAGTACTTATAAGCTATTTTAGACAATACTAGATTGGCGGCTCGTGCCTTACCGCGAGGTAGGCCAAACTTTTTTTCAACACGAAAAAAATATTTAGGCGATAACAACGTTTCTAAAGAAGCAAGAGAAATTCAAGAGTCAAGTTAATGACCTTTTTACCTTGAAAAAGTATTGTAGCTATAGACTCTTTAACATTGTTCATTAGAACAGTGTAATGACATTTTTACTTCACTCAAAAAAATTAACACTAGCTTTCAGGAGTATTGAAGTCTTTTAACAGTGCCCATTAGTTATTATAGAATTTAATGGAGAGTGATAAGTTTTTTCCCATCTCAATTGCATAGTAAAACAACCAAAATATCATTGTAATTAAAAAAATAAACTTAGCATCAAGGGGCATTTTTATTTTTTCATAATGGTTTTTTTATTATTATAATATTAGTTGAGGGGTATTAAAGTCTTTTAACAGTGCCCATTAGTTATTATAGAATTTAATGGAGAGTGATAAGTCTTTTCCCATCTCGATTGCATAGTAAAACAACCAAAATATCATTGTAATTAAATAAATTTAACATCATTGGGCATTTTTATTTTTTCATAATGGTTTTTTCATTATTATAATATCAGTTGAGGGTTTGACAAAATAGAAAAAAATAAGTTAACAATAAAAATACTATTAAAAGCAAAAAAAATTAAACTTGGAGTTATAGGGCTTCTTGGTTTTGACATTTTTATATAAGTTTTATTTGTTTTTAATTGCATCATTCAATTCTAATTTTTCAAATATTATATTCTCCAATTTGATCCTCAATCTTTGGGTTTCAAATTTTTTTTACCTTGAACCTTTTGAATAAGTTTTATTAGTTTTCAATTTCATCGTTTAATTCAAATTAATGGTATTATGTTTTTCAATTTGGTCCTTATTGTTTTGATTTCTAATTTTTTTTCTTAATCTTTTTGTAAAAAATATTATTATTTTCAATTTCACTATTCAATCAAAATATTCTTTTTATTTTTTATGTCAATTTTTATCATTATTCTTTTGAATTTTTTTCATCTTTTTACTAAATTGATTTTTTTTCAATCTCACCCTTCAATTAAATATAAAATTTATTTTGTATTCTAATTATGATCCTCATTGTTTTAATTACTATTTTTTAATCCTTTTGTATAAGAAAAATGGTTTTCTATAAATAAGTACATAGGATAATTTTAATAAATGATTAAGTAATCCATTAAACATGACATGGTAATAAATAAGTAAAGAATATTGCAAGCATCAAGTTCTCAAGTCCATCTTTTTTTAAAAAAAAAAACTCAGTTCTATCCTTAAAGTTTTTTTAAATCTCTAATAGAACTACATGCCCAAACAATACATGTAGAATAGGTAAAATCAAACCGAAAGTACCATATTTTCATTTTTGTTGTGTATTGCGGAAAAAGAAGAAGAAGAAAAACATGGCGGTCCGTCTACAAGGAGAAGTCAACTTTCATTTGATTTTCGACTTTATAAACACGGCTAGCCCACCGAATTTTATTAGGGGAAAAGCCCATTCCGAAGTTGCCAATGCCATTAGATTCTGACTGATGGCTCGCCTGTTTAATAATTTTTTAGTGGCTGACCGACCGATCCTCGAAGCAGCGGATTATGCAAAGAGTCAAATAACAGGGTGCTCACTATATTTCTGACTACTCGTCAACTGTCTGTGTGCCCCTCATATACGTCTAAATGAGCACAAGACCAACTTCTTATTCATCAACATCAAATTAGTTCTCTCTAAAGCTTCCCTTTAATTTTCGGTTTTAAACCTTCTCTAGTTCTAGTTTGTGAGTAAATTGCGAGAGACCAAAAATGAGTGTGGAGATTTTGGATGGTGCCACCATTGTCAACTTTCTGGAGGACGAGGAAGCATTCGACGCGCAAATATGTGACCGCTTCGCCCACCTTGATTCAGACCATGATGGCCGGCTTTCCTACGGGGAAATGTTGAAGGAGCTGCAGTGTTTGAGGTTATTGGAAACCCACTTCGGCGTGGATGTGGA
>Ga0307515_10003835_pt1 | contig 31433 bp, 20 predicted proteins | sample 17_EM_MG_FD_194513 | JGI IMG/M metagenome (GOLD analysis project Ga0307515, IMG submission 194513) | Populus trichocarpa ectomycorrhiza microbial communities from riparian zone in the Pacific Northwest, United States - 17_EM | ecosystem: Host-associated > Plants > Roots > Unclassified | place...
TACTCCAAATGCTTAACCCCTGCCTTCAATAAGGGAATGAGGCTAAACCCAAAAGCAATAACTAAATTGCACCACAATTTATCCAAAATAACCTTATACCCTAATGAAATGTAATAGTTTGTAATTCTATACATGATGTTCTAACTAATCATGGAATAAAAATCTATCAAAATAACGTTTTTCAATTCTAAAAAAGAAATATCTGATAAACCAACCAATAATTATACAAAAAATCAAATAAATCTCAGCAGCAAACCTTGTCAACCCCATAAAAAGAGAGAGATCAGCAATAAAGATAATATACAGATTTTTAAGACCTACCTTTATTTTCGTTTAAGCAAAGCAAGGAAAATCACTTTAAAGATAACTATAATTAAAAAAAAGAAGACAAAGTGTATATTATCTAGATAAAAAAGATGGAAGATTTAATCAGGACCAACCAACCTCTACTGGAGAACCTTCAGCAACTCCATTGTTGAGTACTGCCTGAGTTGCTTGCATTACTGTTTTTCTAATCGACAAATCTCTCAAAAAGATTGTGGAAGAATCTCAAAGGGATATTAAAAAAAAATAATAGTAGTAAATCAAAACCATAAATATGGTGACAGGATAAAAATATCTACCAACAAAGATTGAGAAAGAGAGAATCAAGGAATATATATGTATGAGAGAGAGAGAGAGAGAGAGAGAGAGGGAGAGAGAGAGAGTGATAGTTGGTGTTTCCAAGTGATTGTGTTGTTAGAAAAAAGAATTAATGGAGAAGAAACATTAGACTGTTTTGATGGCTACGAAGAAGAAGACGAGAGACGTTTGTCTGTTCCTTCCTTCTCTTTCCCGCATTTCAAACCAATCTTCACACTACTCTCATCCTTTTCATTCTTTTGCTACTCGCTCTTACACGAATCACAATTAATGGGCCCGGAGCTTAATAAAAAATGACTTGGATCATGGAATATAATTTTTATTAAAAGGGTACCGTTTTTTTTTAAAAATCCTTAGTGTTAACTTGACTGATGCTAAGCTGGGTTTAGCAATTCAAATAGATTTTATTAGGTTAATGTTCTTTTTTTTTTACATTTCGTAACCATAATATAAAATGTTTTTGTTATTTGAGGTAGGTCATATTACTTCACAATATCCTAACAAGCAAACTATGGTTATAAAAACTTAAAGAGTGTTTATAATTGATAATGAAGATAGAGATTAAAAGAAGATGCTACGACTTAAAGATGCAAATGATAATGATGTTGAGTAATTGGTTAAGAGGGGTGTGTTTATTGTTAGATGAGCATTAAATGTACGAGTTAAGGTGGCTGGTTTGGAAGAGCAATGAGAGAACATCTTCCATACGAGGTGTCAGGTTTAGAATAAGGTATGTAGTGTGATCATAGATAGTGGGAGTTGCATTAAAATGACTAGTATTGATCTAGTGGATAAATTGAATTTACATACTACAAAGTATCCTATTCCTTATAAATTATAGTGGTTGAATAATTATGGTGAGGTGGAGATGGTTAAGCAGGTTTTAGTTGCGTCTCTATTAGAAAATATTGTGATGAGGTGTTATGTGATGTTATTTCTATGCATGCGAGTCATTTGTTACTGGGTAGGCCATAACAATATGATCAGAAGGCTTATGCATGGCAAATTCAATAACAAATACTCGTTTGTAAAAGATAGTAAATATGTAACTATTACATATTAACACCTAAACAAGTATATGAGGATAAAATGAAACTTAAAAAGAGAGTATGGCTGAAAAAGATAGTGAATTGGCTGATACTATCCAAGAAAGGGTTGAACAAGAAAATTCAAATTCTAGCATAATTGTGTCTAATGTCCAGTTTACACTATTAAACATAACTCTCAATCCAACCGCTAGATAAGGTTGAAATTTAACTAGGAGTTTTTAGACATATCTTTATACACTAGGTTAAAATCTCAAGTCAATCAAAGTTCTACAAAGCATCGTGATATAGGTCAGAAGATGCAATATGTATTTTATTATTTGTTGCCTTTTGACTTATGGACTTTCTATTTGAAGATGATTCTTTTCCTAATAATGAAAGGATATTCAACAACTAATTTTAAGATTTTTTTTCTAGTTCTACAAGAATCTTTAATGGGTAGCAGTATAGTTTACAAGTGTGGTAAGGATCCCTTCAATGTTCCAAAATCCTTTTCTTATAAGGATTATTGGGCAGATTTTTTCTATTACACAGTTTTACACTAACAAGCATATTTTTTTGATTCAACAGTTGGATTGGGTTGAAATCTTACTAGGCATTTCAAGAGATCCTATTTTATATTGTATTAAAGTTTTATATCAATCCAACATCAAGAAGGTCTTGCGATAAGGTCTAGAAACTACTATGCGAGATTTATATTAGTTTTCTAGTTGGTTTAGGATTTTTTTTTCCTATTTTATTTCTAACTCTTTTATTATTATTTTTTTCAGAATTGTCTAGTATGTTTTTCACCTATTATAAATATGTTTATTTAGATTGTACTTAGGTTTTTAGCTTTCAGCCATGATGTTTTGAATAACCTTGTGTTTTGCATGATGCAATATTTTTTTTAACCAAAAAAACAATCAAACTTATCAAATTATAATTGACTTTGTGACATTCTTCCTTATACTTCTCATTTGCGAATTGATATTCGTAGGATGAGGGTTCTTATTCCAATAGTGCTGATGCCTTTGGATAAGTTTTCATTGTGTCACATTTCTATCAAACCTGATACTTTGGCTTTTCTATTTGTTGTCAATCTTATTGTGGGTTGCATGATCACGTGACCATGAGGTTCACAACATTGGATTCCATGCTAAATAAAGAATATGAAGAGGCGATAACAATGGGACACCTTATTGTTTTTTCATGTTTTGCAAGGACTTCCTAATCTACAAGGCAAGTAACGGGCGACTACCTATGAGAGACAAGTCAACACTATTTCCTTTTATTTCAAGGAGAGTCAAAGGTAGCAATTTAAAAGGAATTATTTCAGCAATTAAAACAAACGATTTCCTAGCTTATTCAAAACATTAATGGCGACAACACAATCCTATCTCTACTAGGATATTGATTTTAATTATAAGAAGATTTTATGCAAGGAAGATATTGTTTTGGGATGATTTAATTTAATTATGTTGAACTAAATTATCATTTAGGTTTTTGTTGTTCTTTTATTAGTTTTTAGGACTTACTAATCTTAGTTTGGGCTATTAGTTTACAACCCAAAATAGGTTTATTAGAGTTATTATATATGGAGCTATATAAGGTTTTTTTTGTTGTAAATTTTGGCAGCCTTTGAATTTAAATGATATTAGTGTTTTGCTTATTGTAACATGTTTTTTTTTCTTTATTGAATAAAGAACAACTGAACTTATCAAAATATAATTGATTTTGTAGCGTTTTTCCTGTACTACAGGTTCCTGATTCTTTATAATCAATGGGTCCAAGTCAATTACAATATCTTTGGTTATCTTTGGGTCAATGTCCTACCTTAAGTATGATTTTTAGCATTTTGAGTTTGTCATTTACTTTGTTGTGAGTTTTTAGATCAATATTCCACGAGATTTGCATCACAAAACTTGGACCTTGATTTTCCAGCCACTATAGGTGGTCAAAATATGAACCAGGAGATGACACGCTGTCTGCCAATATGGATGACGTGTTGTTTGCCAATATGGATGACGTGTTGTCTGCCTTCAAAAAAGGCTAGACACATAGGCATAGGTTCGCAAATGCTCATGAGCTTGGCTTTGCACGCCCTCGAAAGCCTGATCTTATTTATGTTGAGTCAGGCTTGTGAGCCTAGCCTTCTAAGCATTTTATTAAGGTGGTTTAAAACTTTTATATTGATGGAAAAGTAGATCAGGGTTTAGAAAAGTTTTTTCTTTTAGTTTTTTTACCGAGTATAAGGGTGTTTTGAAGTTAGAAATTAGTTTAATATGATTTTTATGATGTTTATTAGGGTTTTTTCCAATTGTAAAAGGTTGGAAATTTATTTTTAGGATCCGAAAACTTAGACCTTGACTTTCTAATTATCGAAAATGGCTGGAATACAAACTAGTAGACGATGCACTGTTTACTAATATGGATGACATCTTATCTACTTTGAAACAAATAAAATAACAAAGGCTAAGCACACGAGCTTGGTCTTATTTATATTAGGTCAGGTGAGCGAGCCTAGCCCAGCCTTTAAGGCTTGGTCACGTTGCCTCTTTCTATTTCCTTTTTGTTTTTTTTTTTTAGATTTTGATTAAAATTCACTTTAATTAAAATAATTAAAATTATATTAAAATTATTTTTTGGATTTTCCATGGTTTTTATAGTTGTATTGTTAATTATTATATGCCAAATATGCAAAACAAATTTATTAATACACTCATAAAATGATTTTTTTTATTTATTATTGTTAATGAATTGTTGACATAATTTACAACATTAACTAATTTTCCTCATGCATTATTTTGATTTTTTTATTAAAATTTCATTATAATTTTTTATTTTAAAAAACCGGTGCTTCTAATTACAAAACATGTTTTCATCAAAAACATATATTAAAAAAAACATGATACTAATGAAAAAATATATTCAAACCAAAATAAATACATGAACAATCCCTCTGACAAAATGTATTTTTATAGGGATTTAAATCATTGTTTTTTTCTCTTATAAATATCTACTTTAATTATAAAAACAATAATAATAATAAAAAAAACTTGCGGCATCGCCAAGGTAAATAACTAGTTTTTTTATACAAGAAAATATACAGAAAAGAAACTGTGTGCCATGTGATTGCTGTCCAAATCAAACAAAGGGTCTTGTAGAAATGCCACTACCTTTTAGTTTGGTACCAAAGCCACCTAATTTATTCTTTTTTCACACCTTTGTCGATTATGATCCAATGGTTTCCCCTGGCGAGTAGATTCCCTCCGTTACTCGATGGATTGGAGCAAGAAACAAGCCCTGGGAAGGTTCGAGCCATCACAAGTAGCCGAAACGAGTGGTTCAATTACATATGCACCTGCCATGAATGCAACCCGCACCTTCCAGGACATGGTCCGTGACGTATTAGTTAAGCTTGGTCTGTTTATATCACAACAAGCCAATGCCTCGATCCAGTCTCAATTCGCATGCAACTATTAAAATATCAGCATTTTTAAAATTATAGTTCCGATTTTTTTTTAAAATATTTTATATTAAAATATAATAAAATAATATTTTTTTATTTTTAAAAATTATTTTTAAAATCAACGCATCAAAACAATTCAAAATATATAAAAAACTTAATTTTCTTTTAAAAATTAAATTTTTTATAAAACATAGTTTGCACCGGGTTTCCAAATAATAAATTAAACCCAAAACATATTTCAGATAGATCTATAATCATCTTCTTTGAAAGATTTTTTTTTTCATGTTTGAGAATTTGTGTACTAAATTTATCCTTCTGTATAATATGATGTTGCTGCGCGGGAGGTGAGCTAAGCTCTCCAAAATGGCCGTATTGAAAATAAAAATAAAAATCAGAGTTATCATCTAATTTCTTAAAAAATATTAAAAATCCTAATATATAAATTATATAATTTGATATGAGATTTTTTTCTTTCCTGAGCACTACAACCCTTCCACCATCTAAACCTTGAAGAGTAATTTTCTTAGCAAAATACTCAATTTGAGCCCGATACACTCCCAATCACTCCATTCTTATATTATATTATGTCAAAACCATGCAATTCCAAAGGTAATAAGAGTATGTTTGGTATTGTAGTAGCGGTTGTAGTTGTAATTTGAAAAAAATTATTTTATAAAAAGTATTTTTAGTTGAGGTTGGTTTGGAAAAATATATGTTTGGTTAAAACTGTGGTTGAAATTAAGGTTGAACAAAAAGTAGTTTAATATATTTGGTTAAAAGAATACTTTTCAAATTGAGTTTATAAAATAATTAAATATATATATATATATATATATATATATATATATATATAAAATAATATAATATTGGTGGTTTTTAATTTAAATATTGTAGATTTAACTACTGTTATTATATCATGAAATAAATAATATTGATATCAAATATTTTTTATTATTCCATTAAACTATGTGCAATTTCATCACGTACGAAATCTATCCAACAAGGACTATATTTTCCATGGTTTCTTAAGCGCGCAACAACAAAAACTAAATTTTTTGTTACGTCATCAAGCGATCTCCTTCTAATTTTTTGAATAAAACACAATTAAAAATAAAAATAAAAACTGAATTTTTTTAACTGGGTTGGACCCGGCAAGAACAAAATTGGGATTGCGATTAAATTCTGCAAATGCTACGTCATCAAACGATCTCCTTCTAATTTATGTAGTGTTATTAAATAATATTAAACACTATTTTTTCAAGTAAAATATAATTTTTAAAAAATAATTTTTTTTAATATAAGTAATATAATCATGGCACTGTTCACGCGAACAATGCCCAGGTGAATTTAATTCATCTGGGCACTGTTCACTTCTTTGGAGTGAACACTGCCCATGTGAATTATATTTTCACCTGGTTTGCAGACGTGAGAAGCACTCACGAACCGACGTTTCAACAAAAATATATAAGGGTCGCACATGAAAAGCCAGTTGCATTTTATGTTACCAAACTTGATGTTTACGCGGTGAGCTTTAAAAGCAGAAGCTACCGCGTAAACAAACACCGTCTTAAATCTACTTTTTATTTACTAGATCAATATTTATTCTCTTACTCAGCGGTGCACTAATAATCAATCATTTTTCTACTCTACTAGGCAAGATATGTAATTTACTCTCCATTATATTTGATATAAATAAATGAGTAGCACCAAAATTAATCAAAGTATAAACTTGTTGGGTATTTATTACAGCATACCTGCCACTATATTTAGAGCAACTCTAGCATCTTCTTGTTCTTGTGTTTTGTGGAATACTCTTATAACAACCCTAACTTTTATCAACACAATTTAATTTATACGATGATGGATGAAAACAAAACCTGTAGTTAATATATATATATATATATAAAAGCTACATATAATCTAAATTTCTATCAGAATTTTGACAAATTCTCCTTTATACCTTGGATCAATTTTACAACTTAACACCATCAAGAATAGACCACATATATTCTCTCAATTCATCATTTCACACTTCAATCAATAATCACAACATATTCATCACACAATAACTAAGCAATAATTATAAGGTGAAAGAATCATAATTTAAATGTCATGCATTTGTAATTGTAAGGAAAAAGAAGGAATGATTTAAAAATCTCTAAAGTCATAGTTTAATAAATTTAGTTGATACATGCATCCTAATTTTAAAATTCACTTACATACCAAAAAACATACTCAAAATCACAAAAGGAGTTTATGTTTTCCTTAATTACAACTTTAATAACTATTTAACAAAACTACAAAAGTGATTTACTGCACATCACGAGCTTGTGAAGATCTTGTAAACAATTTAGTTTATAACAATTAACAATAACTAAAATATGTTATAGCAATATAAACAAATCTTTTACTTAATTTACACACAAAATCATTATTAAACCACCTTTTTTTTTTTTTTTCCGGAATCAATTTGTATTTTGGTCGTCAATTAAATTAGTACTACAGTGAGTACTAGTCAATTTCAAATTCCTGGTCATCAAATCAAATTGAAGCCTCTAGTACTACACCGAGTACTAGTCAATTTTATATTCCCGATCATCAAATCGAATTGATGCCTCTAGTACTACATTGAGTACTAGTCAATTTTATATTCACGGTAATTAATTAAATTAATGCCTCCAGTACTACACCGAGTACTAGTCAATTTTATATCCCGGTCATCAATCAAATTGACACCTATAGTACTACACCAAGTACTAGTCAATGTCATATTTTGGTCATCAAATCAAATTGATGTCTCTAGTAGTACACCGAGTACTAGTCAGATTCATATTCCCTTCTAATATTTATTCACATCTGATACAACTAAATACATCTAATTTTATGAAAACTAAATAGAATTATCATTAATAGCTCTAACATGTTTATAATAGAGGAGTTAGTCTCCTACCTGCTGCTCGCGAAGGTCTTGCCTCTCCGATCTGGGATCATGTTCCAACAACCTCTCTTGTATCAACAAGTATACATATCATTCCCTATTTAGTAATTCAATGCAAGTTCTCTTGCAACTTAATCATCAATAATAATTTATCTCATAATGAAAATTCCACTCTCAAAACCTCTATCATTTAAGTCTTTTATCAAAGACAAGAATTTTAGAGTTGACTACTCCAGTCGTTTTTACTTAATCCTCTAGAACACTGGTTACTATTTTGATTATACCTGAAGCTATAAAATTCAATTTTGGATGTGGCTTGTTTCTTCTGAAAGCTAAGATACTCAACCATAACTTTTTTTTAAAGGAAATAAAACCCATTTATACCATTAACACACCCAAAACTAACAGCTATCGCAATGTGTAAAACTATCTAAGAAGGTTCCTGCCCAACCTCCCCTTAGATTGTAGTCCATATCTGGAGTTTTATAACTTCAAAATTAAGCAAGACCAGTTTCATTTGAAACATAACATCCCTAATTACAACGTTTGTGAAGAAGTGTATTCCAAATTATATCATTTTCAATTCTTAAACTTATTTGTAACTTGAGTGATGAATCTATCCAATTTTCAATCTAAGGTTTCTAACATGCAACCAAGAATTTTCATTCATTTTCCTTACCATTCAAAAGAAGTATCTCTCTTTCACATGTCTTATAACATCATTAAACATAACACCTTAATCAATCAATTAGTCCATTTCACATCCTACTTGAAATAATTAAAACTCTCTCAAAGAAACATATTCATTTTCTTTAACATTTCTTCATCAAATCATTATTCAACACAACACAAAAATTCTATAGTTCTTACAAAGTTCCAATGTTCATAATTTAATGCATAAACAATCTTTTCATTACAATTTAAACACAAGATTTTCATTTCTTTTCAATTTATTCTCCACATCTCAGTACATGCTATAATAAGTATAAACAAATAACATTTATGCATTGTTCTAATTTTCCCAACTCTTCCCCTTTATGATTGGCATTACCCCCTTCAATAACACTAGGATTTTTCTCTTTATTTGTGTATATTCTAAGTTATTTTCATTCATTTCTATCCTAATTATATCAAATAAAAATAAATTTCTCATTCCCCCCGCATTTCATTATAAACCCTAACTTACAACTTACAAATTAGGCATAAATTCCTAATCAAATTCATTTAGGCTTGCATATTTAAGTCTAATGCCCCTAACTTGGTGATAAAATGGTTTTTGAATTGTAACCAGTTGAATTTTTCCTACACTTCTCCCTTTTTCCTCTCCTAGACCGAAATTGATTTTACATGGAGGATGAAATTTTTCCTCTCAATTCTTTCAATTGAATTGATACCCAACCAATATCATTAAACATTATTCCATCACCAATTTAACATTTTAATTAACAAAGTTTTGAAATTCAACATCTATACACCACTAACACATTCATCCATTCACATATTATATAATCATTCAAAACTAAGCATTTTAAATGAGTTTCTCACCTTAATTGGATGCTAATCCAAGTGGGAAATTGCAAGAACAAGCCAAGTTCCCTTCCCCCCTCCTTGTTTTCTCCTAAGCTCCCTAACACTAATCTTTTAACTCTGTAAAAACCCTCTAGACCACCTAATTTGTTTTTTTATCACTCTTTACTAACCTTTCCAATTGATTTCATCAAGAAACGAAGAAAAAAAAATCAAAATCTATGCCTCTCTTCTTTTAGGTGAGCTACTAGATTTGGGAAAAAGAGAGAGATGTATTTATAGGTTGATTTTTTGGAATTTACACCTTGACCCACTTTATTTCATATTTTGGTTTTTAACCCAATCAATTTCTAACTAGTCTTTCTCTTAAAATTTAATGCTATTACATCTTCTCATTTCATTAAATTTCATCCTTTTTCTTTAAATTAATCTTCTTTGATTTTTTATTTAGCCCATTTCATTATAGGGTCAAGCTTCTTGATGTTTTAATTATTTTAATCAGGAGTTTACAACTCTTCATGAGTTCTCTCCCCTTCTGCTCAGGGTCGACCTCTGTTAGCATTTGCTCCTGACTAAGTAGGTCTACCTAGTTTCTCCAATGTCACAGAATGTTGCTGACTTTGTGTTGGAAACCTTTGACTTTGAGTCTGCTCCGTAATCTTACAGGGAGATTCCCTTCTACGATGCTTTGTCCCTCCACAATGATAGCATGCAACATTTAAATATGGATAATCCCTTCATGTATACCCTTCTTGCTTGCAAATATAACATCTGCCTGGGCTAGCTGAATAATCCATTGGGTGTCTCTACTCACATCGCACACATAGTGGATAGGTGAAAATCCTCTGTTCCTATTATGTAGATCCAGTTGTCGAATCTACTTTCAAGCGACTGCCCTTTTGTAAATTCTCCTTGGGTATCCTGTGAGGATCCATCGGATGTTTCTTATGGCCCAAAACTTCCTCTTTTTTTCCTAAACTGACTAAACTACTTCTCTTCTTTTCTTTAGAAGGGGAGGTTTACTCAAGGAAAATATAGTCTCTTTTCTTTTTTCGAACCCCACCAGTCTCTATTCAGGAGTCTCCTCTACAAGTTCCTTTATATTTCAAAATTGTAATGCAACTAATCCTATCTTTAGGTCTTGTCTAAGACCATCATGTAATCTCTTTATTATGTGTTGTTTCGTGGGCAAGTAAACAAAAGCAAACATGAAGAGGTCCTGAAATCGTCTCTCAAACTCTAACATTGTCATATCACCCTGCCAATGATATAAATTCTTATTCCTTATTCTTACGGTGTTGTTAGGAGTAATATCTGTTTTCAAACTCTATTATGAAATCTCTCTATTTTAGTATTTTGGTAGCTCTCATCTCTTTCACTGTATCCCACCACGTTCGAGCACTATCATAGAGCAACTGGGTAGCACAATCCACCCTAAGATCCTCTAACACAAAGATCTAATTTAGAGATTTCTCTACCTTTCTTAGCTAATGTCCATCTATCTTTGCATCCTCCTCTCTGAAAAATAGCTCACACCCCATCTCTCTCATGTTCTTTACCCAACATACTAGGGTACCAACACTTTTCCTGGGGGCAATACTTGCTATCCCTCCTATCCTTGCAACAACTGTGTAAACCCCCGCATAAATATAAGATTTAAAGTAGTAAAATCCCGACGAGTAACGAAAACTCGAGATGAAAAAGAATAGATAAATGATGATAATAATAGTAAATATGATGCGTAATGGAGGGGAGGACCTCTATAAATAAATATATAAGCATTGTTAAGGTTAAAAATAGAGGTTTTGGATTTTTGCTTAAAATTTATAATGTTGATGAAACTGGTAACGAGTTTCGACGAATAGAAGAATTTAAAGAATTTAAAATAAATGTGTTATAAGAATGATAAACAATTCCAAGGAATTATAATGGACATAAAGAATGAAATTTAAGAAATAATTACACATAAAAGTGTTGATGTGAACTCAAATAAAAATCGATAACGTTACCGCAAACCAACAACAAGTCTGTAAATGAAATAATTATTAAAAAGGAAAAATAAATACACTTAGGATAAAAAATGGTATTGATGATTTAGTAAAATAATTGGTACAATTTATGCAAGGATTTAATAAGATAATTTGAATTTTTGATGAAATATCACAAATTGTCCAGTTTCATTATATCAAGAATAACTTTCAATCCAACTATCGTATTGAGCTGAAACTTTACAAGTAGCCTCCGGACACGTTTCTATATGTTGAGTTAAAATTTCAAGTAAATCGGGGCTTGGGAATGACTCACAATTTAGGGTAAAAACCTGTATTTTATGCAAAAAATAATAAAATAATACAAGGAACATTAAATGAAGGGAAAAACTGTAAATGACCATAAAAATCAGCATACACAAGGCTGTTTCCAGTAACCATGGTTGATCAAGAGAGAAATTAAGGGAAGGTGAGAATTTCTCATATTTCTTTTAAAATCCTTGCAAAAATCTCATTTAAACACACAGATTGAAGGATTAAAAGGGGTTGGAAGAAGATCTAAGCTAAGAAAATGAAGAAATTCCAAGGGCTTTGCTTAGGAGGGAAGGAGAAAACTTGTATTTCTTTCCTTTTTCTTTCAAATTTCTTGTGTTTAAAAGGTGAGAAGCTTTGATTCAAGCTTGGTTTAAGTTCATTTTGTGTATTGATGCATTTTGATTAAAGTATGTACTATGAAAAATTGAGTTTGAATGATTGGTTGTTAGAATATATGATGTTGTGTTTGAATGATGCTTAGGATCATAAATTATGAATGAGTATTGTTTCAATTTGAAAAAAAAATTAAAAAGAGAACTCACCCTACCAATGCTAAGGTTCCGACCAAAGAATGAAAATGGACAATGGGATTAATTGATGAAATTTATTGTATGAGTTGTGTTGAATAATGATATATAGTGCATAGTAAGATTTGATAATGTAAATTCATAAAAACAAAAAACAAAATGCTAACTTCCATGGATATAGGGTTCACACAATAAAACGATTTTAGGTGGAAGTTTTAAATTTATCAAATTCTTATTTGAACTAGGTTAGCAAGGATGAAATGAATAGAGGATGTGAGGAGATTGAAAAAAAAAAAAACAACATTATATCTTTATATTGGGCCGTTTTATGTAGAGGATATTGGTGATCAAGTTGTTTGAGATGGGAATTATATGAGACGATGTTAGAAGATGTGTTAAATAGGGATGATTATTTGAAATGCTCCCTAAGTGTTGAAAAAAGATGTTTTAATGTTTGAGAAAAGAAGAAGAAGAAGGGTTGCTTGTGTGTGTAAGATGATTTCAAATGGATCAAGTGAATTTATCAAAATAATAATTGGATTTTTTTAGGTTGATGAGAATAAGAATTTTTGAAGAAATATTTATGGTGAGTTAGGGAATTAGATTTGGGTTATATAGAATGAGAACTTATTTTGATGATAAAAAGGTTGGTTTGTGGGGTCGAATGGAGAATGTATGTGGAAATTTACAAGGAAAATTATTTGAATTTTGAGATGTTTTGTATGGAAATTTGTGTAGATGAATATCTAAATTATGGTATGAGTAATAATAGTTATTGACAAAGAGTTTATAGAAGAAGCATCTGGAGCGAGACTCGACTTCCTGGGAGCTTGGATAGTAGGAGTAAAGGTAAGGGATTGACCCTCCCTTGTCTTTTTAATTATTTATACATGCTTTTATAATTGTTGGAATTACAATGGTAATTAAATTGTATAGTGTAGTATTGTTGTTATTGGTAATGGAAGGCGTATGCCTTCAAGGTAAATATTGATATCTAATTTGTAGTTAATCATATAGGTGATAATGTGTAGTATATTATGAGATGTGATTTACCACAGCGACGAGAAAACCTTGTATCTATTACTTTTGATCGTAACAACATAATTGCTATGCGAGAATTATTATAGATCACATTGGTAGGATTTGATGTATGATCTAATACCAATTAAAAATGGTGTAAATCATGTGTAATTTTTGTTATACCACTATGATGAAAATTAATGTCGAATATATATATAGGGGGTCCGGTTCGGTCCGGTTTTAACTCAAAAATTCAACTGAACTGGAAAATAATATTCCTTATTCCTTATCAATATGACCCGGACCAAACCGAGAACCAGTTTAAATCGAACTAAATTTGTGCAGTTTGGGTCGGTTTTTTTAGCATTAAAAATCGAAAACCAATTAAATAGGCTTGTTTTTACTGCTGTAGTTATACCAAAGCCCTCTAATTCCTTCGTTTCTCATATAGCTTGTGCATATCGGTAAGTGAGACTAATGGAATAAACTGAGATGTTGAAATTAATTTTCATGTTGAACCAAAGATGAGAGAGATGCTTAGATTTGCAAATGCATGTGAAGACCAAAAAAGGTGCAATCCCTGCTCTTCCAACATCAGATGAAGTCGACAAACACAAATTAGACCTTTTCTATTTAATTCGCTGTACTTTTTTTATTTTTCCTTTTTATTTTTTAGGCCTTGCTCTCCTCTTTAGGTTACTTTCCACACAATTGAAGAGCGACTTCAATCTCAAAATTTCTATTACTTTCCACTCAATAGAAAAAGACTCCATTTAGATGAAAGGATCTAGGTCGAGCTTGAAAAACTTATACTGGTTCTTGATGTGTGGGTTGTTATGGTGGTTGATGATACGAGTAAAATGAAGGTTATGGATGGCGCTGCCATATGGAAAACCAGAGAGTGATGGTAGGAGGAGGTGAGGACCTCTGGTGTCAAAGCTCAAAAGGAGGATTTAATGTTAGGTTAACACGAGAAAAAATGAGAGAGAAGAGCAGAGAGGAGAGAGAGGCAGCTGGAAAGGGATAAAATGATTTAGGGTTATGGATGTATCTTTTTATACCTTGTTTTTTAAGTCATTTAGATTCAATTGAACCAGTCCGGTTTGGTCCGGTTCAATTGGCTCAAGCTTTTTGAAACCAAAACTGAACCGGACCGAGTGGTTTTTTTTAATTTTTAATCTGTTTATTCAATTTTTTTATTGGTTCAATATTTTTGGTTAATTATTTCTCAGGTTTTTCAGTTTAATCGGTTAATCAGTTTTTTTTGAACACCCCTATATCTCTTGTTCTTGTGTTATGTGGAATACTCTTATAACAACCCCAACTTTTATCAACACAATTTAATTTATACAATGATGGATGAAACAAAACCTGTAGTTAATATATATATATAAAGACAATTTAGATTAAAAAGAACATGCATTAAAATTGTTTGAAAAAGTACTTCGTTATCGTTTTACATAAGGCGTTCGTTTAAGGACTTCATTATGTGAGTCATACAAGGATAAAATAACATTGTTGCAAAAGAAGGATATGGTTTAAATTACAAAATCTATTACATGCACAACAAAAGTTTCTTGAAGTCCTGGAGTCCGTTTGGTGTCTAGTTATTTGGTCCATCGATATATGAAGATTCTGCAATAAGGTTAATTAAGCAAAATTTTTGGAATATATTCATAGAATTATCTCCTAAAGATAACAAGATTAAGAGTACCCATTATCGTATTTTATAGAATTTCCTCATGAATAATAGTCACATCTTTCATAACAATATCGTAACATATCAATATATATATAATCACAATTTATCCCATCATACAAGGTAAAGACAAGAACTCTACATCAACTATGCTCAAACAAATCATCACAACTCAAATTCCTTGGTTTCCAAAGCTGTAGAAAAACAATACTAACGTTGGCCTTCATTCAATTTGAAAGCGAAACAAATTCATTGATTTTCTCAACTTCAAAAACAATTTCATGGGCTTTCGTCCATTACAAAAGTGAATCAACCCTAATATTCCCTACAATTTTGGGGCTTAATCCCAACATTGGCTTTCGCTCATTGTTGTAACCTATTTTTAGATCCCCACAAAAAAAGAGAGAAAATACAAAAAATCAAAAAATTATATTCGAAAGAAAAACCAAAAAATAATAAGCAGTGAGAAGAGGATGCCAAATCGCCTAGAAAATGGCTAAAAATTGGCTAAGGAGGTTTAAAAATACAAAGATTGAAATTTGATAGTATATTGTTGACTGATGAGAGCCCAACTGACAAAGAAAATTCAATTTGAGAAAGAAATGTCCAAAATCAGATGTTTATGGACCCTAATTAAATTTATTGAAGGTTTAATTGAATTTATAAAGGGTTTGATTGCAAGAAAAATTGATTTTTAAGTTAATTTAGGCTTTAATTGAAAGAAATTAAAGTTCTGGGGTCAAATCAGGGGCTTAATTGCATAAATATGAAGTTTGATGGCCAATTAGGGACTTAATTGAAGAAATCCGAAACCAAGGACCCAACTGGAAAAGACGCGTAAATAGAAGGACTGAAATTGATCGAATTAGGGACTGAATTGAAGAATTGGAAGTTTATTAATCAATTGAGGGTTAAATTACATAAATGAGAGACCAAGGACTAAAGTGAAAAAGGCGGCCAACTTCAGGGTCGACTATTGAATTTGGCAGGGATGCAATTGAATTGATTTGTAAAATCAAAATTGCAATTGAGGACTTGATTTGAACAAATCACAATAGAAAAGAGGGACAAATGTGAGAGAGGAAGAAGAATTGTGGGAGATTATACAGAGAAACCGAAGAAAAAAAAAAGAGAAACAAGGGAAGAAAAACAAGGGAGAACAAAGGAAGAAAATGGAAGAAGAAAGAAAGAAAAAGAACAAAAGACAGTAGAAGCAGGCGGAAAAAAACAGAGACCAGAAGGAGAGACAGATGAGGGAAAGGAAGAAAAACCGGGAAGAGCAAACAGAAGAGGGGGAGAGTAGACACAAGGACTGATGTCTTTGCCCAGAAGAAGAAGAAGCATCACAATAGCTGCCACCAAGCTTCCCAGCCGCCGCCACTGTCATCACCAGCCACCGTCAGCCCAACTACCAGAGCGCCTCCATTCCAGGTAATTCTCTCCCCCTCGTCTCTGTTTCCCATCTTCTTGCATGTAGAACGTGCACTATGCACGTTCTGCATGCAAGGAAAAATAATTACCTGGTTACTGTGCATGGACAATAACCAGTCCGGGTTGGATCATTAGCCCAGTCCACGTGGCCGGGCTGAGTCCAACCCAATATAAGATAGTTTGTATTTTATTTGGGTCGGTCCCAACCCAATTTTGTTTCGGGTCCGGCCAGTTCCAAAAAATTTTAAAAAATATTTTTAAAAACATTTGTGATTTTCTCGTGTATTTTTCAATCCATTTTGGTTAATATTGGTTTGTATTTTTATACCGTAAAATACAAATCTGGTATTAAAATACCCCATTTTCGTCAAAACATTGGAAAATTTAAAAAACAAAAAAAACATGTTTTTTGTTTTCATGCATACGACCAAGTCTTTTAAAGAAAAAAAATCATATCATATTTTCATACAACAAAAATTTAGGAAAAAAAGTTTTAGCATGCATTTTGGCTTTAATAACCAGTTTATTAAAGTCATGAGAACCACGTCAATATTTCAAAAAAAATCATTTTGTTTTCTTTTCATATTAAGGATTACACGCTTATACATAAGGCATATTCTCGATATTAAAAAGATAGTTTTTTTATTGACTTTAGAATGGTCTGATAAGATAAGGATCTCCTTACCGAGAAAGACTTTTTTTAAACCGTAGACGAACCGCCAATTAGAAATACAATAAAACCGTAGCATATCTCAGACAATCAAACAATGCAGCCTCCCTTAGGCAGGGCGTATTTGAGGTGCTAATACCTTCCCTTTGTGCAACTAGTCTTCGTGCTCGATCTCTGAGACCAGTTAGGGTTCCTAGTGACCATAATACTAGGTGGCGACTCCAATTCAATTTTTCCATTGATAAAAGACAAGAATTCCTTGTCTCCCCACATTTGCCAGATAGACACTACATTTTGAGGGTGGAATATTGCCGCGACGCCGCACACATGCGACAGATTGGCGACTCCACTGCGGACCCTGTGGACTAAGCTTTGTTTTTGTCTGATTATTGTGTTTTGCTGGGTTTGTATGTTTGTTTGTTAATTATGCATTTTCTTTTACGCCTTGATTCTTTTATATATTGTTCATGCATTGTATAGAATTGATTTATGCATCATTCACCTATTCTGTGAGAGTTATACTGGGAAACTGTAGGTTAAGTGGGGGACTAACAACTTATCTTACGACTTTTAGTCAATGTTTAAGTTTGTGTAAACCCCAACTCTTCGCTGAGTGCTTAGACTAGTAATGATTGGTGCATATGCCATCCCATTTCCTACTGAGCTCCCATATTGCTTTCACGAGGGTAATCATTAGGACAGAACCCTTTTTAGAGCCTGAGTAGTCAACCTACCTTTTATCTCACATATAAGAGCTAGAACCTGCCTTTAGGATGTATGCTCCCTACACTTTATTTTGCATCAAAACAAGCCTTTCCTGAAGCATCTTGAAATCAAGACTTATGGGTGACACAATGATCGTTACTCGGGGAATTTCCATTGTAGAGTTTGGGCAAGAATCAAGATTTTTGTTTCATCATACAAGAGTTACAACCATGCGTCACCCCTTGAAGGACGAGTTTCTTATATAGAACATACTCATATGTTTAAATATGCATACTCACAGTTTGGAATAAAGGTCCCCCAATTTTGTTTTCCTCTCCAGAGTCGAGAGCCGCCAACATTTGATAGTGTTAAGAAGGATTCACTCAAGCCTCCAATCCAAAAACATAGCTTGTGGTAATAAGATTCTTTATTTCAAATGGACTCAGCTAGTGACTTGTGCTGAGATGCCATCTATAAAGTGCTGACGCACTCATTAATGGAGACTGTGGGGAAATGTAGGCTTTTATTTAAGGAATACAACAAACTGACCTATGAATCCTTTTTCACAAAGCTATACAACAAAAAAACCAACATTGTCTCTGGTTTCCTCATCCAAAGCCTGATTAGGAATGAATATCAAGTTTCCTTTGTTTCAACTAACGCTATAAAGACCCATTTGCAAATACCCCTTGATTTTCTTCCAGAACACGTGGAGAATGTGTCATCAACAAATCAAGGAATTCTAATTTGTTACGCATATAATGAATCGTTTTATTGTGTGTGCGACCTTTCTATCCAACAATGGCAAAAGATCCCAAATTCAAAGACACGATATGATACAATAGAATATGGTATAATGATTGAAAGGTCAAAGCCTTTACGATACAAGATTGTGAGATTCTCAAAGCCCAAGTTTCGTTCACATAAAGAATTCTATATGTACCACTGTATTAGAGTCGAGTTGTTTGAATCAGCAATTTGGAAATGGAAGCTGTTGGTTGAAGTATTGTTGCCTCATGAAGAGTCCCTTCATTGCATGACAAAAGTATATGTAAATGACTCACTTTATTGGCTCACTTGGAAGAGAAATGTCATTGCATTTGAAGTAAAAAGGGAGAGTCATTGTTTGTTCCCACTTCCCCTGCTAGCCTCTGAGGATAATGATAACAAAGATATCAGACTTACTGAATACAAAGGAAAGCTCTCTATGACCTGTATCGATAGGGAGAGCAATTTCATAGAAGTATGGATCATGAAGGATTATGATAGAAAACGATGAAGCAAGGGGCATTTGATAAATATAGGGGTTTTAACAAAGGAAAAACCCCACGTAAGTCCTTTGGCCTTCTACAATGCTGATGTTGTGCTGATGGGAGAGTATTTTCCTGATGTGATATTCTTTAGCTTTAAGACCAGACACATTGACGTGTTACGATTAGGGAAAGGTCTACTCCATGGATGCTTCCCATTCCTGCTCACTTGTGCCACCAAGGAAAAATCATAGCTGGTTTATTGCCTCAAGGCATGATCCTCTAGATGGAATAATCCGGAGAAGATGTGAAGAATTGCAAGAACTTCAAAGATTAAGCCTAAAAGTTGGTGAGCAAGAGACGAGTAGATTTTGTGAAGAATGATATCAACGATCATATTGTCAATAGGCCATCACCAATGAATGACAACAAGACATGGATGACTGATGAAGAAGCTATTTAGAAGTGTCATGTTGTCAATTTTGTTATCCATCATTTTGTTTTAGGATTACATCTCCCCTTTCAATGGATTATGCTTTGTTCTTAGTCTTATTATTGTCTTGAAATAAAAAGATGTTTCTTTCAAAGTTTATTTTGGTGAAATATTTTGATTGAACTCTAACACGTCAAATTAAGGCTAATCAATCCTGAATGATTAAAAGTGTTTTGATTCCAGAAAAGAAGACATGAGGTTCACTAAAATATCAAGATGTGACCGAACAAATCTTGAGCTCACACCACAAAATTGAACCACACATCATATAGCCAAGTTTTAGCAATATGCATAATGACACGTAGTGGATTCAGTAGTTATGGACTCGTGAATCAAGACTCTTACAAGTCCAAAGCATTACACCAATGAGGTCAAAATTTATCAGTTCTAGTGGACCTTGCTATAAAGGAGAAAAGATCATCTTTGTTATCCTTTCACATTTCTTGAAATATATCCTTTGCAATCCCATTTTGAGCCAAGTGGAATATTCCTTTCAAAAGAAACCCTGACTAGGATCACACCCCATACTGGGGGCAAATGAGAGATATTCTAAAGACACTGATAGAATCAATGGAAAAAGGAAAGGTTAAGAACAAAAGTCCAACGATTGAGAAATGGCTAAAAGAAAAAAAAGACATAGACTAGGGGGCAAAAAAAATACTGATGCTGGTCTTTCATTACCATCCAGATAAAGCAGTGAAGATGGATGCTAGAATTAATCATGTCACAGTTATTAGACACAATAAACGCCAAAAGTCAAACACCAGAAAAATACTGAGCTATAAACATGACTTTTGGTATCCATGATAAAGCTTTTGATGTCATTAAATGATCAAGATTGGTCATTCATCAAAGAAAAGTTGGATTTGCATTATAACCCATGTTAAGAGAATTCTGATGAGGTTAACATGGTTATATATCATTCCATCTACAAAGACAACGATAAAAAAGGAGTTGATGTTGATCCTAGGTCTTTGAAACCCTCAAACACCTTTAGAGCCTGTGAAATTCCTCTCTTTCATAGCCATGAACTATAGCCTACATTACGTGCTTTTAAAAGCCCTTTTTGATCAAGTAAGCAATTTGAACTGATAAATGACACTCTCAAAACTTGAAGAGCTTTTCCATAAGGGTCGTGACTTCATGGATTAAGCTACTTATTATTATGCATGCTGATAAAATAAGTGCTGTAAAAAGAAACAACCTTTCTTAATAAAGCCTGAGTTTTGACTTGAGCATCTTGTTTTTTTGAAATTCACAAACAGATCACCTCATCACAAACCATCAAAAGATATACCCAAAACCAGAGTCTAAAATGGATACAAAGAACCATGAAAAAAGCCATTTTAATTTTACAATGGATCAATTTTTTTTTCAAAATACAAGACAATCAAATGATGACATATTTTGAATGACGTGTGTTGGGTTTTTGACCAAAAAGCTTGATTTTCAAAAGATCTTTTCCAAAAAAAAAAACATCTTTCATTTCATTTCAACAAACTAGACTTTGAATAGACATGATCTTTGAAATGTGAGAGTTGATTCCAGAATAAGAAAGATTTGTCAAAAAAGAAGAATGACTGAGTTTGCAAATTCTCGACAGAAATGAAATTGACACTTCTCGACACTCCTTGAAAAGTTGAGCAGCCGGGGACAATATAGTGGACCCTGAGAAGGAAAACAAACAGTATTTAGATCAGCTAGGGGGCAATAAAAGATGATTAAATGATGAATCAGTGAATTAAGGATAATGGTGTTCAAAGAGAGGTAATCAATGAACGAGCACATTCAGATCATACTGGGGGCAATGTTGTTCAAAGACAGTCCATGATCTAGTGAACCTCGGAAGCAATTGAGAAATAAAGATGTACCCGAAGAACATCTTCATATTGTCATCTTTTGAAACATGGCTATCGACCGATGTGGGCATACAGTTGTATTTGAATGAATATTGAAAAGATGCACACCACCAAGATTGATGGTGGAACAAAGATGTACCTGAAGAACATTTTATATCATCATCCTTTGAAACATGGCTATCAAGTGATGAGGATACACGAATGAATGTAATTGAATGGCGAAAAGATGCACACCACCAAGGCTGATTGTGGGACAATGCTGCTCTAGAAGGACATCTTCATATCGTTATCTTAGGTTTACCCTCTAGAACATGACTATGACTTCCGATAGATGTTATCACAATTGCATTTGAATGAATATTGGAAAGATGCACACCACCAAGACTGACTGTGGGACAATATGTTTTGAAACCCAAAGACTCACTTCATCGCATGAGTATGGGTGATAAAAGCAACATCATTGATGAGGCCGAGATATTTATTTTCACAATCTGATTAGATGAGCTGAGGAGAATCTATTGAGAAGAACACTGAGCATACAACCATGAGCCTTTTACTACGAGCTGTGAGATGCATACCTGGACGACTGGATAGTTTCCAAGAAGACTGATGATAACATATACTTGAAGAGTATTGTTTTAACTAGAGGCAAGTTCACGACTGATTGGCAATCTAGAAGGAGATCGACAAATAGAAAACCTCTTGATAAGGGTTGGCACAATGCACACGATCAATAAGAGAACAATTCTCAAAAGAATCCAAAAGATAAATGATTGGTTAAGCTCATTCATGATGAATCAAGTAACACCACACTTGGGGGCACAATCATGCTTGGTAAACAACTGGAGCAGTAATCATCGCGGACAGCCCATGATAGGCACTGCATTTACAATTGAATGGATGGCTAACACATGAATGAGCCGACACAGAAAAATAAGGAAGGCTTCGAATAGCAAACAAAAAAGCGTCAAAGACGGGGGGGACTTATATTCCAAACTAGGTAAGGATGCATGCATGTCATCTAACCTCAAAACATTACATCAAACATTTTTTGATTTAGTATAAGAAAGATCCTTAATGAAGTCCAACGAGATTGTGGATAAAGAAAGAATCATTGAGTTGATGATAGTAAGGAAATCACAGTTTTGACCCTGGAACGGGAAAAGAAAAGAAAAACCTTGTCAGCAAGAAGAGTCTTCAGTTTGAACCTTGTCATCAGGAAGAATACATAGATTTTAGCTTTGGTTGAAGGGATTCACAAGATAGGATTTTAGGTTGACAAAGCTACATATCGATTTTGGTTCTAGTTAAAGGGGATCACCTGAAGGGATCTCAGGGTAACCACATATAAATATTTTTAGCTTTGGTTAAAAGGAGTCGCTAGATGGGATTTCAGATTGTCCAAGCTCCACACAGAATTATAGTTCTGGTTAAAGGAGATCGTTAGATGAGATCTCAGGTTAACTCAACCATACATGAAATTTAGCTTTGGTTAAAGGGAATCACCAAATGAGATTTCAGGTTGACCAAGCTACACACCGACTTTGGTTTTGGTTAAAGGGGATCGCCAGAAGGGATCTCAGGTTAGCCTAACCACGTACAAGACTGGTTCTGGTTAAAGGAAATCGCCGGATGAGATTTCAGGTTAACCCAACTGCAAGACCGAATTTGAGCTTTGGTTAAAGAAAGTCGCTAGATGGGATTTCAGGTTGATCAAGCTACACATAGACAGACGTTGGTTCAAGTGAGCACACTTGTCATTTCATTTTCCGGGTAGGTCACCCATTACAACAAGACCGCACTTCACACTTTTTCCATCTGGGTAGGTCACCCATTACAATGAGACCATCATCCACCTGGGTAGGTCATCTATTATAATGAGACCACACTTCATATTTTTTTTCCATCTGGGTAGGTCGCCCATTACAATGAGACTACTTTCAAAACTTGGATAGGTCACCTATTACAATAAGACCATTTTTTACACACAGACTTTGATTCTGGTTAAAGGGAATCGCTAGATGGGATCTCAGGTTAGCCTAACCACACAGACTTTGGTTCTTGTTAAAAGGGATCGCTAGAAGGGATCTCAGGTTAGCCCAACCAGACAGAGGATATTGGTTCTGGTTAAAGAGAATCGCCAGAAGGGATCTCAGGTTAGCCCAACCACATAAAGGATATTGGTTTTGGTTAAAGGGGATCGCAAGAAAGGATCTTAGGTTAGCCCAACCACGCATATGATTTTGGTTTTGGTTAAAGGGGATCGCTAGAAGGGATCTCAGGTTAGCCCAACCACACAGAGGATATTGGTTTTGGTTAAAAGGGTTCTGGTTAAAAGGGATCGCTAGAATGGATCTTAGGTTAGCCCAACCACGCATAAAATTTTGGTTCTAGTTAAAAGGGATCGCTAGAGGGATTTCAGGTTAGCCAAACCATACAGAGGACTTTGGTTCTGGTTAAAGAGGATCGCCAGAAGGGATTTCAGGTTAGCCCAACCACATTTCATTTTCTCTTGGTTCTGGTTAAAGGAGGCTGCTAGAAGGGATCTCAAGTTAGCCCAACCACATATTGACTTTGGTTCTGGTTAAAGAAGGTCGCCAGATGGGATCTCAGGTTAGCCCAACCACATTTCATTTCTCTTTAGTTTTGGTTAAAGGAGATCATCAGAAGGGATCTCAGGTTAGCCACCGCACACATAAGTTAGCTTTGGTTGAAGGGAGTCATCAAATGAGATTTCAGGTTGACCGAGCTATGCAGACTTTGGTTCTGGTTAAAGGAGGTCGCCAGATGGGACATGAGGTTAACCTAGCCGCACATAGAACTTAACTTTGGTTAAAGGGAATCATTCAGAGGAGATTTCAGGTTGATCGAACTACATAGAGACTTTGATTCTGGTTAAAGGAGATTGTCAGATGGGATCTCAGGGTGATTGAGCCACCAACATTATGTTGGCATTGAAAAAGAAACGAGAAGAACTCTACCATTAGGAATTTTGAAGAAATTCTAGAAAAAAAAATTATATTAAGAAAAAGATTAGTTTCAGGTTCTGGTTAAAGGGAATTGCCAGATGAAATTTCAGATTAACCTAACCTAAAGATAGAATTAAGAGGATTGCCAAGATCGGGATCTCAAGATGACCAAGTTAGTTTGCGGTTGAAGGAGATTGCTGTAAAGATAGAGTTTCAGATCAACCAAGTTTTGAAAAGATCAGCTTCGAAAGATCAGTTTTGTTTGTCCTTACAATACTTACAGAGCAAATACTGTTGTAACATATTTTTGGGTCCCCACACAAAAAAGAAGAAAATACAAAAAAACAAAAAATTATATTTGGAAGAAAAACAAAAAAATAATAAGTAGTGAGAAGAGGATGTCAGAGCACCCAGAAAATGACTAAAAATTGGTTGAGGAGGTTTAAAAATATAAAGATTGAAATTTGACAGTATATCGTTGACTGATGAGAGCCCGACTGACAAAGAAAATTCAATTTGAGGAAGAAAAGTCCAAAATCAGATGTTTATGGACTCAATTAAATATATTAAGGGTTTAATTGAATTTATGAAGGGTTTAATTGCAAAAAAAAATTGATTTTTAAGTCAATTTAGGCTTTAATTGAAAGAAATTAAAGTTCTGGGGTCAAATTATAATTTTTAAGAGTTGATTTGGTCAAATCAGCGGCTTCATTGCATAAATGTTGAAGTTTGATTGCCAATTAGGGACTTCATTGAAGAAATCCAAAACCAAGGACCAAATTGGAAAAGGCGCATAAATAAAAGGATTTAAATTGACCGAATCAGGGATTGAATTGAAGAAATTAAAAGTTTATTGATCAATTGAAGATCAAATTGCATAAATAAGAGACCAAGAACTGAAGCGAAAATGCTGGCCAACTTCAGGGCTGACGATTGAATTTGGCAGGGATGCAATTGAATTGATTTTTAAAATCAAAATTGCAATTAAGGACTTGATTGAACAAATCACAAATTGAGGACTGATTTGGACTCTAACATGTTTTTGGCACCATTTCCTCTTAAATGAAATCATGCGTTTTGTCCAAAACGGCGTCGTTTTGTCCAAAACGGCATCGTTTAATCCAAAACGGCACCGTTTCATCCACTGTTAAAAAAAAAGAAAAAAAAAAGGAAGGAGCCAAAATAATGCCGTTTTGAACGACATTGTGGGTCTTCTTCTTCCCCTGGACGAGCGAGGCTGGGGAAGAAGAAGCATTTATTCCCATGCTTTTCTCCTCTCCCTCTCTTTCCCAAAACTCGAAAACAAACCCAACAAAAACCCCCCATTTGCCTAAACTCTGAACCGTGGCCTACTACAAGATGAAAAAAACAGAGGGGACAAGCCCCTCGGGCGGCTTTGAGGCGGCTGCCCAGTGGCCGCCCGACCACCATACCCTTGTGCCATGATTGGACATGGGTAGTTGATTAGTACTTAAAATTGCATTTTTATCAAGGTTTTATATCATCATTTTGCACTTGAAGTATCAATAACTCTTTAACTAGAGCATGTTTTATAATAACAAGTCTGATAATATAAGATAGCTTTAATTTATGGTAAATGCTCATTTTAAATGTAGGTATATCTCACAATTCAAAGAATTGATTGATGTGATTAATTAATGAAAGTGAAAGGACAAAGAAAAGACTAAGCTTAGAAAAGAGATGCTGATTCAATTCAAATTGGAACACTGTTCAGTCATTGGGTCATATCTGGAGCTGTAGATCTTGGATTTGAGTTTGATTTATATGGATAGAAAGGTAAGAAATAGGTCTACAATGTTCATGAAGAATAGAAGACCCAAATCTGCCATTTTCAAATTCAAAGTTTGGCCACAAAAGAGAAGTCAGAATCTGTCCTGCAATCTAGCCCAAACACTACTCAGAATTTTACCCATATCTAGAGTTTTAGAAGGCAAAATGATGTTATATTTGGTGGGTGTAAAGATAAGACAATGTCCAACAACTTTCATGAAGACGACCTGCTCAAATGCTGATGTTAGCAATGACATTTCATCCAGACAAGAGCTTGAGGCTATCCACCACGTTCACCAGAAGCACTACTCAGTATTTTATATATATCTCGAGCTGTAGTGATCCAAATGCTCTGATAGTTTGTGGGTGGAAAAAGGAGATGATTTCCAACAACTTTCATGAAGAAAACTTTTCCAAATTCAGATTGAATTAATGTCATTTCATTCAGCCAAAATGTTTGAGTGCTACTGTCCACCAAGTCCACTAAATCAATAGTTGACCACTACATCAATAATCAATTACCAAATGAATAGTTTCATTCAGCCAAAAGGAGACATTTGCCATTCATTTAGGCATCTTGGTTTTCAGATCAAAATAATGTTCGTGCTCTCTTTCTTTATATTTTTGTAATGCTTAAGTTTTGCTTTCATTAATCTCTTGTTTATGCTTTTTATTTCCTTTACTATACTTAGTTAACTTCTATCATATTTATGTTCTTATATTATTTATTTATGTTTTTCTTCTTTATAATATTTAGCTAAGTTTATCATGTCAAGGTGAAAAAGTTTCACTAATGGTGTTAGAATAAGTATAATATAAACTCAATATGGACTTTAATGCTTATATCCTAAACAAATTGCTATTAACATGTCTTATCATTTTTATTTTATTAATTCTTAATACCTTACTTGTTAAATGGTTAATCTAGATTTGTGTTGTATAACACTTGGTACATCAAATACTTGATCCTTTATAATCTTCGGCCGACATCGTTATTATGAGAGGAACTTGATTTGTTGTCAACATAAGTTAGCATCATGAATGCCTGATAAAATTTATAAGTATGGTATTACGTAAATAAGATGATTAATATGATCATGTTGATAATTTATAAAGAGTTTATACTTTACTTATCTCTAATACTATTAGTGGATCCTCTAACCTTGACATTTGTTTTTATCATTGTTTAATCCTCACATTAATCTTACATCTCAAAGTCCTCTTTAACTCACCATCACCATCACCATCACGATCACGATCACCATCACCATCACCATCACCATCACCATCACCATCATTATTGTTGTTGTTGTTGTTATTATTATTATTTGTAATTTATATAATTAACCTCCTTGTGGTTCGACGCCGGTCTTGCCGGGTTATTTATTATTTTGACACTCCTGCACTTGGGATAAGACATCAATCTTTTGATCGTGTCAGTAGTAACCTTCTCTCCCTCTTTTTTCACCTATAAATACGGGGGAAGAGAGTAGAAGAAATGGGGAATTTTGAGTGGAGAGAAGAGAGAAATCAAAACAGAGGGGGGCAGAAGGAGATAGAAAATAGAGAAGGGAATGGAGATTTCAGAAAGAATAGAGAGGGAGTTTTACAGAAAAAAAACAGAGGAAACATAAATGAAAAAGAGAGAAAAAAAAAGGAACAGATGACAAAGGACGAAAAAAAAATAGAGAGGGAAGGGATAAGAGAAAAAAATAGGTTTCTAGTTTGAATGTTTAGCACATAGACTATCATTGTCATGCATTTCTTTTATTTCTTCATTCATTATTACTCATATAATTTCATTTTTTTCACATCAACAATCATAACAAGTTCTTATTATGGGACTTCATGACTTGTTTTACAATGTTTGCTTTAGAAGCCATACCAAAAGACTTGGCTCTTTTTCCAATCAACTTATTTTTCTCTTATATTCTTAACCTTAAAATAAGGTCTTCAACTCTCATTTCATTGCCCTTATGCTTAAGGTTATTCTAGAATTTTTTCTAAGATGGTGGTAAATTTTCAATAATTGCAGCCACTTGGAAGGATTCATTATGAACCATTCCTTCAGCAAGAATATGCATGATGAGCTAAAACTCTTAAAATCAACTTATCATGGTATTTGAGTGGACCATTTTGAAATCTATAAATTGGCTAACTATGAATTTTTTTTATACAAACATCTTTAGCCTTGCACTTTTTATCCAAAGCTTTCCATAATGTATTTTCACTCTTGATTGAATTATACACATCATACAATGTATTGTCTAATCCATGTAATAAGTAGTTCTTGCATACAACATCCATGTGATTCCATGTGTCCATAACTTTCATAAAGTAAGATTAAATTTATTATTTGACAATATTGATGCTTCTTCCAATAAGAACTTTGCCAAGTTCAAGGTGGTTAGACAAAACAATATTTTATGTTGTCACCTTTGAAAGTTCAATCCATTGAACTTCTTAGGTTTCTCTCCGTGCATCATAAAAATAATGGTGAAATTCTCCCTACCAAAATAATACTTGCCAAAACAACATTGATTGAGACAACCAAATCTTGTGTTGAAGTCATGATAATCATATATAAACAATAGCCAAATATTTATAGTTAAAATTTTGGCTTCTCAAATGTAAGAATGAAAATAACTAAATTAAACATGTAGAATAATCACAAAACTAAACAAATTGGTCATAAAAAAGAAAAGAAGATGAAGCTATTACTAAGACAATTGATTTAATCAAGTTTTACTTATTTAGTTGAACGAAGTAAATGTTTAACATGTATCTTATAAAAAAGTTTTGCTTACTTAGTTCAATAAAGTACATGTTTAACATATATCATATCAAAATAATTTTATTTAAAATATACATGATCATATATAATAACTTAAAATAAAGTTGCAATAACCTTCTAAAAAATTTTCTAGTTTGTCAAAAAATAAATATATAAACAAAACAAAACACTAGTATAATAAAGCCTTAAGATTGTTGTTCATGGATTCAAACTAGTGTTCGCAATTGTTTAGTTTATATAGCATGCACTTTCATTAAACAAATAAATACATAAACTTGCAATAAAATTAAACAAGAAGCTTAACTTGCATTTTAAGCATATAAATCAGAGTTTAGAATTACACTTGAATCAAAATGAAATTTCAGTATGTATACTATTACATATAATAACAATTATATAAATAATCTAAAACTGTAGTATAACTATGGAACATACTTGTTGAAGAACATAGAATAAGAGCAAACTAGCAATCTATTGTTATCAAGGATCAATCATTTTCCTTAAGACTTTATTGCTCATCTCTTGATGCAAATAAAATAATATCAATATGCTTTAAAAAATTCCAATAACTGCATTATTAAGGAATGCCCTTTCTTTAAAAGTTTACGAATCAAAGAAATAAGGGACTCAAAATGCTCTATAAGAGGGACAAGAACATAAACTCTAGAATAAAAGAAAAAAAAGACAAAAAAAAGCCGATAAAAACAATATAGAAGAAGCTTAGAGGGCTACTACAACATAAACAAAACATCCCCCATGAACCCCTTCTTTATAATTATTTTTAAAATCAAAACTGATACAAAATTAATTTTGATAATTACCCGAATTAATTCCCGATGTTTTGCTTTAAATGCCAGCCATAAAAAACACTTGATAGTTTTTTGCCTTAAAAACCTAATATTTTTTCCTTAAAAAATAAACTATTCAAGAGCAAGAAGATTATTTACTCTTTATTCATGTGTAAGACATATAAATGGGCTGGCAAACAATTATTCTTTATAGGCCAAAAAATTATTTTATAATAAGTTGAAATCTGAGTCCAAAATATATTGGAAAAACCCAAGCCCAAACCCTAGCTAACCCTAGCTAAGACCCAGTCTTCGGGGCTTGAGTCAAGCCGACAACTCGTGCTTGTGGCTTAAGTCCAAGGCCACTCCGCTTAGGTGTATTTGTGATTTATTAACTTCTCACCATATAAACTATAGTATAATCTTGTATTTTTCTTAACGCGGGATAGAGGGCTTTGGGTTTAGCAAAAACATGTCAATTAAAAGTTTTTTAAAATTAATTTTTCATTCATCTATAATTTATTTTATTCATGTTAATGTTCTATGTTAAGAAAATTTTGTTGGAGAATGATTTCCAATAAATTCTTAACCCTCCAAAGTGAGTGAGCCTCACTTTTAATTTACCCTAAAATATACCTAATAATCATGTTTTCAAAAACAAACTTTTCAGTAATAAATGCATATATGAGTTATGAAAAATATCTGTATTAGTCGAAAACAAGAGCGTGAGTAACAAGCTACACTAGTTAGATTGAACATTGTGTACTAGAGTTCATATATCATATACTTTTATTAGTTGAAAACAAGATCATATATGTTTTAAGCCCATGTGCATGCCTAGAGTGATTCTCCGGTCCAAATTTCCCAAATAGATGAGATCGGACATTGAAAGAAATTTCAGACTAAATTAGGTCCAGATGCAATCTGATTCTACCGAATCAATAGTTTGTCATTTATGCTAACTATTTACTAAATTTTCTTTTGCCTTTAATTTGTGAATCGGTGATGGTGTTGGGTAGAGATTGATTGAAATTAATTCCTGAGATCTTTGAAGATTAGAAGTGAAATGAGTAATAGTATAGTAGGAAAGTTGGAACATATAGAAATTGGTTTCCATTTAATATTCCATTAATTGGCACCAGTGTTGTTATGAGTTTATAATTTGCAAGTTTTGTCCCTTTTATACCAAAGGATCGCATGATTTTTGATAGATAGTGGGCTGATTGATTCATACAATTTTGATGAAGTGTCTCGTCAATTTGATAATAATTTCAACTCTATCTAAATGTTTTTGTGCCATCTACCGTCATTGCCTGTCATTAATGCTGTTTTGTGTCATTTAATTAGATTGTTCTGTTTCATTATGCATGTTTATACTCATTTTAGAGCCCCATATAAACATGCAAAAAAAAAAAAAAAAGAGATAACAAAAAAATTTAAAAAAATATTGGGGAAAATAAAAAAGAATATTAGTTAGAAAATATATCAGAATGCCTCAAGAAATTGTCAAAGATTGGTTGAGGAAAATCA